>Ga0209724_1000592_pt1 | contig 34486 bp, 28 predicted proteins | sample grotaG_FD_184143 | JGI IMG/M metagenome (GOLD analysis project Ga0209724, IMG submission 184143) | Glacier valley bacterial and archeal communities from Borup Fiord, Nunavut, Canada, to study Microbial Dark Matter (Phase II) -... | ecosystem: Environmental > Aquatic > Freshwater > Ice > Glacier ... | reverse complement strand
AATTTGATTAACTCACGCCCGATCGCTTGGGCAACAAATCCGCCCGCGATCGCGCTCACCAATCCCCCCGCTTGAGACGGACTGAGAGTTTGTCCATAAATTTGTCCCAACAGCCCCACCATTGAGGCTTGTAGCGCAGTCAAAACGGGCATCGTCGCCAATGGTAAGGGCACTGCCGCCAAAGCACCCGCCATCACCGAGAAGGGCAAAATGTAGCGTCGTCCCGCTTCTCGGTAGAGATTGCTAATTTGTTTTCCGGCTTCTCGATCGCTCAATAATTGCGAGATCGTCCGAGCTTCTGCTTCGGGCAGCAATTCTGCGAGCGAATCAGCCAGCGCATCTAAGCCGTAGAACATTCGGGAGAAGTCATCTTCTGCTAACGTGAAGTCGATTAGGACGGCTCGATCGAACAGTCCCTCAAATCCACGCTGTAATTCAGCAAATGCCCGACTCACATCTTCATAAGCGGGTGGATAATCAGGATGATTCGTCACATCCGCCGGGTAAAGCTCGTGCAGACACGTCACCGCCAACAGACACGGCACTTCGGGATGCTGCTGTCGGATCTGACCTGCAATCTGTCTCAAAGTATCGGTAGCAAAATCATTAATTTTGACCGTCAGAATTAGGATTTTCGCTTGGGCTGTCTTGACCTCGATCTCGCCAACTAACTCTCGAATTACCTCGTTGGTTTCTTGAGTGCCGTCTCCCAAACCTACAGTGTCTGTGAAAATCAGCAGAGGCAGGTCATACGTCGGATAGCTGTAGCGTTGTGTATACTGCGTGTGAGGTCGAAATCCTTGACCAATGATTTCAGCCGAGACACCTGTCAAACCCCGCACGATCGAGCTTTTGCCTGCTTGGGGTTTACCAATCAAAAGCGCTTCGGTCGTCGGCAACTCTGCCCGAATCTCTTTGAGAATTTCAGCAATCTCAGCTTCGTCAACACTAAACCAGCCTGTGACGGTCTGAGCAACTTGCTGCACCGGGAGTCGATTGCTTAAATTTGAGGTGACGTTTCCCCAGAGTCCCTGTGCTTTGTTAAACCAGTTTTGAGCACTCTCCAACTGAGAAGACTCATTAGTTTTTTCAGGCGTACTAGAGTCTTGACGTTTATCTTCGGGTTGCTCAGTCATGATCGTCTAGAAGTTCCGCAAAGGGCAACTTCTCAAAGCTATCGCATCTCGCTCTTCGTGACTAGGTAAGAGAACCAAACTTAGCTGAATCGTCTTCCCGCTCACGATCGACGGTCTCTAGACCTCTTCAAGAGGCTCGCCGCCTGGAGAAGAGCGATAAAGTGCATCAAGCTGCTCGCGCGCATCTTCAACGGTCATCGATCGCATCACTAAAAGCGGCTCGTTGATCATTTTGCCATCGTCGTCTAGCAGCTCAGGATGAGGGACTCGCACACGAGATGACGACATCGGGCGAGAGGGGTCATAGCTTCTCGGCGCATAGTGACGCTGAGAATCAGCCCCTAGCGTTAATAAATTGCGAATTAGGTTCCCGATCGCCAAAAAAGCAAGCAGGGTGAAAGCCAACATGTAAAGAAAATGTAATACCATAGCGCCTCTCTGTTGAACCACGCCGACTGAAAATCAAGTGCGTTGACCTTCAAATCTGCCTTCAAGCGAACTTCATATCAACCCAAAGTTTTATGCAAGCCGTTTAAAAATTAATCTTTATGTCTAATCATCGCTTATAGTCTCTCAGATTTCTTGTTCTTGTCACATCTCTTTTTAGACGGATTTGTCTGAGCGCAATCGCACCCTCATCTGCCAGCATTCGGTGACTAACTGATGCCAGGTCATCAACATTGAGGTTTCCACACCCACCTGCCCATCAGTGACTTTCAGCAGAGTTTGGGTTGTTCCAACCTCTTGCTGTGCTTGAGTTACTCGTGTCAGAAGGTCGGTCTGCTGCTCGTCTTTGAGGAAAGGGATAGATTCTGATTCTAACAGAGTGCGCGATCGCCCAAACCAATATTGAAAGTCTTCTAGCAAAGGCTCTAAAACGGTCTTCAACAAATTTTGCTCTGGCAAATTAGAGTTAAACATGGGTCAGCAACATCTCGGAAATCGTCAGAAATCTCTAAACCTGTTTACATTTCGCAATGCTTTCTCATCTTACTCGGAAATTGTCGCTCTGCGGCATTGATTGCGATCGGATCGGTAAGATGGATAGAGTTATATCCCGCACGACTCATGCCTGCCGAAGAATCTTCTAATCAGCCCGAAAAAATCTATCTGCCTCGCACCAGTGAATCCGATGCGTTGAAAAAAATTCGCCATACGGCTTCTCACGTCATGGCAATGGCGGTGCAGAAATTGTTTCCTAAGGCGCAAGTGACGATCGGACCCTGGATCGAGAACGGCTTCTATTACGATTTTGATAGCCCTGAGCCATTCACCGAAAAAGACTTGAAGGCAATCAAAAAGGAGATGATCAAGATCATCAACCGCAAATTGCCTGTGACTCGCGAAGAAGTTAGCCGTGAAGAAGCCGAACGTCGCATCAAAGAAAATAACGAGCCTTACAAGCTAGAGATTTTAGAAGGCTTGCAGGAACCGATTACGCTTTACCATGTGGGCGATCAGTGGTGGGACTTGTGCGCGGGTCCTCACTTAGAAAGCACCGCGGAACTGAAGGCAGACGCGATCGACCTCGAAAGCGTTGCTGGGGCGTATTGGCGCGGAGATGAAACCAAAGCCCAACTTCAACGCATTTATGGCACTGCTTGGGAAACGCCCGAACAGTTGACTGAATATAAGCGCCGCAAAGAAGAGGCGATTAAGCGCGATCACCGCAAAATCGGCAAAGAACTCGGACTATTCATCTTTTCAGATCTCGTCGGTCCTGGTTTGCCGATGTGGACCCCGAAAGGAACGGTGCTGCGATCGACCCTCGAAACTTTCCTTCAAAAAGAACAAACCAAGCGCGGCTATCTGCCTGTCGTCACACCGCACATTGCCAGAGTCGATCTGTTCAAGATGTCTGGGCACTGGCAGAAATATCAAGAGGATATGTTTCCGCTGATGGCGGAGGATGACGAATCTCGCGCGGCAGAACAAGGCTTTGTGATGAAGCCGATGAATTGTCCGTTTCACATTCAGATCTATAAGAGTGAGCTGCGATCGTATCGAGAACTCCCAATGCGACTGGCGGAGTTTGGTACGGTCTATCGCTATGAGCAATCGGGTGAATTGGGTGGTTTGACTAGAGTGCGCGGCTTTACGGTCGATGATTCGCACCTCTTCGTCACGCCCGAACAACTCGACTCAGAGTTTCTTAGCGTGGTGGATTTAATCCTGTCGGTGTTCAAAAGTCTGCAACTCAAAAACTTTAAGGCGAGGTTGAGTTTCCGCGATCCGGCATCTGATAAATATATTGGCTCTGATGAGGCGTGGGAAAAGGCGCAAGGTGCCATCCGCCGTGCGGTCGAGACGCTGGGCATGAACTACTTTGAGGGCATTGGGGAGGCAGCATTTTACGGTCCCAAACTGGACTTTATTTTTAGCGATGCGCTCGATCGAGAGTGGCAGCTCGGCACGGTTCAGGTCGATTACAACTTACCTGAGCGGTTTGATTTGGAATATGTCGCAGAAGATGGCACTCGCAAACGTCCGGTGATGATTCACCGTGCGCCGTTTGGGTCGTTAGAGCGGCTGATCGGCATTCTGATCGAAGAATATGCGGGAGATTTCCCCGTCTGGCTGGCTCCGATTCAGGTTAGATTGCTGGCGGTGGGCGATGAATTTTTGCCGTTTGCCCAGCAAGTCGTTGAGCAGATGAAAGAGATCGGCATTCGGGCAGAAGTTGATCTGAGTGGAGATCGCTTAGGCAAACTGATCCGCAATGCTGAGAAGGAAAAAATCCCTGTGATGGCGGTGGTCGGTGCTAAAGAAGTCGAAGCTAATGCCTTGAGCATTCGGACTCGCGCTTCGGGTGAGTTGGGTTCGCTGCCTGTCGCTGAGGTGTTGGAACGAATGCAGGGGGCGATCGCAAACTACACCAATTTCTAAGACATCTGGCGTTTATAGCACTCTAAAAGAATGGGCACCTTGTCGAATCAGATTCACTTCACGATTCGAGGCGACAAGCGTCAGCCCGTTCTTTTGTTTTTGCACGGGTTTTTAGGCAATTGTGAGGATTTTGACGCGATCGTTCCTCATCTTTCAGATAATTTTTGCTGTTTGAGTGTTGACTTGCCAGGTCACGGTCAGACTCAGGTTGCAGAAGAGAATTACACGATGTCGAACACGGCAGAATTAATCGTTCATCTGCTCGATCGTCTCAATATTTCTCAATGTCATTTAATTGGCTATTCAATGGGCGGACGATTAGCGTTGTATTTAGCGTTGCAGTTTCCCGATCGGTTCCCCAAAACGGTTTTAGAGTCGGCATCTCCTGGACTAAGAACTGAGTCAGAGCGTTTGGCACGAAACCAACATGATGCAAACCTTGCCGATCGCCTAGAGTCCGACCTTCCAGCGTTTCTGGCAGATTGGTATGAGCAGCCTTTGTTTCGATCGTTGAAACAGCATCCAAATTTTGAACAACTTATGCAGCAGCGATTAAAAAATCGACCGTCAGAACTGGCTCGATCGCTGCGTCATCTCGGCACAGGTGAGCAACCGAGTTTATGGGATCAGTTGAAACTCTATCAAAATCCGCTATTGCTGTTGGTCGGAGAGTGCGATCGCAAATTCATCACGATCAATCAAGAAATGGCTCACCTCTGCAAAACGGCTCACCTCGAAATCATTCCAAATGTGGGTCACACTATCCACCTTGAAGATGCTCAAACATTTGCAAATCACCTTCGCAGATTCCTATAAAACATTGAAGGAATATCCCGATTGAGGGTCACACCTAGCGAACATTTATCTAATTGGGTAGCCGTGTATTAAAAGTAACTGAGTAACCAAAGTCACCAAAAACAGATTTTCTGATATAGTACAAATGTCCTAAATTAGAAGGAAGAAACATTTGCGCGACTCTAGGGAACTCTAACAAAAACTCTGCTGCCGCCCCCAAACCATAACCGCAGGATGCTAGACCCATGCAGTTGAAACCCCTCGCCCGTATTGCAAAGCGCCACTCCATCATCACTGGAATTCTCCTGGCAGCAGGCATTTCACTCACCACGATTTTGCCAACTTGGGCAAGACCTGCCAGACTCACCGCGCAGCTTTCTACCAGTGAGATCAATGTGCGGGTGAATCCCTCTACCCGATCGGATATTGCCTACAGAGGTAATGTTGGCGATCGCGTCGATATTATCAGAGAAACCCAAGCCGCCGATGGCTACATCTGGGATTACGTGTCATTTGATCAGTCTGGGGCGAGAGGCTGGGTGAGAAGCGACTTAGTGAGTTCGATCGTCGGCGCACCATCATCGAAGGTGAAAAGCCCCGCCGTCTTAAAACAACCCTCACCTGCGATCAGCGTCATTCCCGAAACTTACCCTGTTCAAGCTCCTAGCGGAGAGTTTACTCCACAGCAAATCAGCTACTTTCTAGAAATTGCATTGGGAGCAGAGTTCTCTAAGTCAAGCAGCGCCACTAAAATCCGCAAGTGGCAAGGCGACGTAAACATTCAATATTTTGGGTCTCCGACGAGTGCAGATTTAGCAACGTTAAAATCGATCATCAGTGAAGTCAATGACTTGACAAATGGCGGAATCCATCTGCAATTGGTCGATCGCAATCCCAATGTCACGATTCATTTCTCACCCTTATCGCAATTTGCTCAACTTGAGCCAAACTATCAGCCTGGCAACTATGGCTATTTTTGGACTCGCTGGGACGAAAATAACAAGCTTAACAACGCCAACATTTTAATCACAACGACAAAAGTCACTCAAAAAGAACGATCGCACCTGATTCGAGAAGAACTCACCCAATCGTTAGGGCTGATGCAGGATTCGTATAAATATGCAGACAGCATGTTTTATCAGCCGTGGACAGACGTGACACAGTATTCAGCGATCGACCGATCGCTGATCAGAATGCTCTATGACCCTCAAATTTCTCCCGGCATGACCCAGGCGCAAGTGATGAGCGTGTTGAACACTCGTCAAGCTCACGCTAGATAAGTTCGGATGGTCAGAGAAAAGGGATCATCTGAATGATCCCTAATAACTGTTTTTAGCTGAGCTTAATCCTCGGCAAAAATGTACTTATACAATTCGGCAGGGTCGGGTTCAGGGCTTCCTAGCGCAAACTCAACCGCCTCGTCGATTTCGGCTTGAATCTCTTTCTCGATCGCCTTCAATTCTGACTGATCCGCTAAATCTTGCTCCACCATGTAAGCAGCAAACTTCTTGATCGGATCACGAGCAAGCCACGCTTCTTTTTCGTCTTTCGATCGTAGCTCGTCGGGGTCTGCCAGCGAGTGACCTCTAAAGCGATACGTCAAACACTCAATCAGCGTCGGACCTTCTCCAGCACGGGCACGCGCCACGGCTTCTTGAGCGATCGCTCTCACCGCCAGAACATCCATCCCGTCAACTTCATAGCCTGGTAGCCCAAAGACACTGGCTTTTTTATAGATTTCTTGCTGAGACGTGGCGCGCTCGTGAGCCATTCCGATCGCCCACTTGTTATTCTCCACCACAAAAAGAATTGGCAGTTTCCAGAGTGCCGCCATATTCAAGCACTCAAAGAATTGACCGTTATTGGTTGTGCCATCGCCAAAGAAAGCCGCTGTCACCTGGTCAAAGCTGGCATCGCCCAGTGCTTCGCGACGATATTTTGACTGAAATGCAGCTCCTAGTGCGACCGGAATGCCTTCCCCAATAAAGGCAAAGCCGCCTAATAGTTTATGCTCTGCTGAAAATAAATGCATCGAGCCGCCGCGACCTTTGCTGCAACCCGTCGCTTTGCCAAACAGTTCTGCCATCACATTGCGGGCAGGCACGCCAGCACTGAGCGCATGAACGTGATCGCGGTAGGTGCTGCACACATAGTCTTGACCGGGGCGCATTGCTTGAATGACTCCGGTTGAAACCGCCTCTTGACCGTTGTAGAGGTGAACAAAGCCAAACATTTTGCCCCGATAATACATTTCGGCGCACTTGTCTTCAAAAAAGCGCCCTAAGATCATGTCTCTATAGAGGCGCAGCCCTTCTTCTTGGGTGACTTGGGCAGAAGCAGATTGAATTGTGGGGAACGTTCTTTCCTGTACCATGCGCTTTTAGACACCTCGCTGCAATACCCAAACTGGATGATGATCTGAACGGTGAACCCGATCGTAAAGCACGCTTTCTTTAAAATCGTTAATAGTTGCTCTCTACTCTAACGCTCTATGCTAGGCGCTTAGAAAAATGAACTTGACGATCGAGCGCAATACAGAGTTCAACCCTAATAATTTAGTTTAGAATACCGTTCTGTTAGGTCAAGGATCAGATTATAAGTCGTCTGAATCTTAAATCCATAAAGTTCAAGAAGCGCTGATCAGGGAGAATGCTCACGTCTGAGTTCCCGAATGTGATCTGCTGACTTTGCATCTACAGGGTATGATGGCATTCAATTGATTGTTGTCCTGGTTTTCGCCACTATTTATTGCTCACCGATGGGGAAGTCAACCGTGCGTATTCCGCTCGATTATTATCGGATTCTGGGTTTACCCATCCAGGCTACTGCCGACCAATTAAAGCAGGCGCATCGCGATCGCACCCTGCAACTTCCTCGCCGTGAATATTCTGAAGCGGCGATCGCGGCGCGTTGTCAGTTGCTTGATGAAGCCTATTCGGTGCTGTCGAAGCCAGAACAACGCCAAAGTTATGATGCAGGCTTTTTGGCAACTGCTTATGAGCCAGAACTAAGTCAGCCAGAGTTAGCGCAGAATGGCACGATCTCTGACCCAGACACTCGATCGCCCAGCATTGAGATTCAAGAAAAGCAACTCATTGGTGCCCTGCTGATCTTGCAAGAATTGGGCGAATATGAGCTAGTCCTCAAATTAGGTCGTCCTTATTTAAGCAGCGGCAACGCGAATCTGAAAGATGGACGCTTTGGCGATCCCAGAATTGTTTTGTCAGATATTGTCTTGACCGTGGCGCTGTCGTGTCTTGAGCTAGGTCGCGAACAGTGGCAGCAGGGACAGTATGAGAATGCGGCAGAGGCTTTGGAAACGGGACAAGAATTGCTGCTGAGAGAAGGGCTATTCACTAGCGTTCGGGGCGAGATTCAGTCTGATCTCTACAAACTGCGCCCCTATCGAATTTTAGAACTCTTGGCGTTGCCTGACGAAGACTCGATCGAGCGGCAAAACGGCTTGAGACTGCTGCAAGATATGCTGCGAGAGCGAGGCGGCATTGATGGTGCGAGCAACGATCAGTCTGGATTGAGCATTGATGACTTCCTGAGATTCATTCAGCAGTTGCGCGGCTATCTCACCGCCGAAGAACAGCAGACGTTATTTGAAGAAGAGGCGCGTCGTCCGTCAGCAGTGGCGACTTATCTCGCCGTCTATGCACTGATGGCACGCGGGTTTGCCGAACAGCAGCCTGCGCTGATTCGTCGCGCTAAGGCAATGTTGATGCGGTTGGGCAGTCGGCAAGATGTGCATCTCGAACAGGCGGTCTGCGCTCTGCTGTTGGGGCAAACCGAAGAAGCGAGTCGTGCGTTGGAACTCAGCCAAGAATACGAACCGCTCGTCTTTATTCGCGAACATTCACAAGGGGCACCCGATCTATTGCCAGGGCTGTGTCTCTATGCCGAACGCTGGCTGCAAGATGAGGTGTTTCCGCACTTCCGCGATTTGTCAAAGCAGCGCGTCTCGCTCAAAGACTATTTTGCCAACGAGCAAGTTCAAGAATATCTCGAAGAATTGCCCGCCGGATCTGACTCAGCAGAATGGGCGGCTCAACGTCATTGGAACCGCCGAAGCGTTGCTGCTCAAACGATCGCTGCCGCTCAACCTTCTGCAATCTCAGCGTCTAACGGGCGACCTGTCCGATCTGCCCAAGTGTATGAGACGACGGGCGATCCCTCATCTCGCACCACTACGGCAACGCTGGCAGCCGGAGCCGTCGCTGCTAATGTCGTCGCAATGCCCAACGCCGAACGCATCGCCAACCTCTCGCCCGAAGGCAGCCTACAGACTCCTGAAAATGGGCAAGGACGATCGAGCAGCGATCGTCAGCGTGGCAATCTCGATAATGGTCATCGCGTCCCAGATGCAGACGACTTGCCGCCTCGTCGCGGAAGTGGTCTGCCTGCAAAAGTCAAGCGTCGTCGGGGGCTGCCTCTGCCTCTGCTGCTGCTAGGAATTTTTGCGGTTGGGGCAGTGGGCTTTTTGTTGTTGCGATCGCTGAAGTTTCTCACGTCCAGATCCACAGATGATCAGCTCTTGGTGCAGCTTGACCAGCCTGTGATTGACATCCCCATTCAAACGGCTGCAAATCCGCTCTCTGGCGAGATGAATCAAGCGACGGCTCAACGAGTTCTAGAGTTTTGGCTAGACGCGAAGAAAGACGCGATGGGGCAATCGCACACTGTTGAGAAACTGACGCAAGTGTTAGCCGAACCCAAACTCGCAGAGTGGCGCAAAAATGCCGACGATGCAAAGCGGGAAAACTGGTACAAACGATATGAACACACGGTAAAAGTAGACACGGTTGAGGTCAGCCCGACCGATGCGACTCAGGCGACTGCCAATGCAGCGATCGCTGAAACCACCCAATATTACGAAGGCGAACAGCTTGCAGACACCAAAACTGAAAATCTACAAGTTCGATATTCGCTGGTGCTGCAAGATAATCAGTGGCGCATTAAAGACTGGCAGGTTCTTTAGGTTCAATCATTGGATTGGCGCGATCGTAAAGCTGATTGCAGTCTCTGGCAGTAGGTTTGTTCAAGAAGCTTTAAAGTTGAACCATTAACGCTTCCGGGGGCATCTTTAAGGGCTTTTCTTTAGAAGAATTTCTGGTGATCCCCGCCTGTCGATCATCCTAATAGCAGAAATGCCCAGCGCCGTTGCAAGCTTGATTCTGGCAGAAGAATACACCCTCGATCGAGATTCTGCCTCTAGCAGCATTGCTCTAAGCACCATCGGACTTTTGTCGATCATCCCTCTTTGGCTATCTCTTTTTGGAGGCAATATCTTCTGAACAAGAGAAACTTGTATCCATTCATACTGGCAGCGAGATTAATGCTAGAATCCTTGTGAAAAAAGTTTGCCTCCAGCACTTATGATGCCAATTGCGTCAACGGCAGAATCCAAGAACGCTCAACCCAGTATGAAATTGGGCAGAGTTCTCATTGTTGAAGATGAAGACTTGATTCGAGACACGATCGCTCTGACCCTAAGCGAAGAAGGGTATGAAGTGCTGACCGCCGCCGATGGTCGCAGTGCTTTAGAGACCATCCAACACGCCACTGGCAAAAGCAGTCAATCACCCTCAAGATTTCCCAACCCGTCCGATTCTAGCAAGCTCGATCTGATCATTTTAGATCTGATGCTGCCTTATATTAACGGGCTTGATCTCTGTCGGCTGGTGCGTCGAGACGGCAACAGCATTCCTATTCTCATGCTCAGTGCAAAAGGCACGGAGACCGATCGGGTCGTCGGGTTAGAAGTCGGTGCCGATGATTATCTGACCAAACCCTTTGGGATGCGAGAACTCGTCGCCCGGTGTCGAGCACTTTTGCGACGACATCAGCAGTTTCACACCTCTAGCCAAGCGCCTACTCTAAAGTTTCAAGATATCGTTGTTTTCCCGCAAGAGTGTCGCGTCACGGTGCGCGGAGAAGAAGTCAACTTCTCACCCAAAGAATTTAAGCTGCTAGAGTTGTTTGTGGGACACACAAAGCGCGTTTGGTCACGAGATCAGCTTCTTGAAAAGATCTGGGGACCTGACTTTATCGGGGACAGCAAAACGGTTGATGTGCATATTCGCTGGCTGCGAGAGAAGTTGGAAATCGATCCCAGCAACCCTGAATATTTAGTCACCGTGAGAGGCTTTGGCTACCGCTTTGGCTAGAATGCGCGAAAATTGAAAGGTCGAAATTAGAGATTGCAAATCGTCACCTGTTTTCAGTCTTTGATCTTCTATTTTTCATTCTTTTTTGCCTGTGAACCTTTTGTGGTTTCTCGCGGGACTCGCGATCGGACTGATGCATTTAGCTTGGTATCGAGCACGACTGAGTTTGCAACTCAAGCAGATTACCCGCAGTCTAGACGTGACCGAGGCGGCAACCCCGTTTTCGATCTCGTCTCAAATAACGGCAGCGATCGCCAATTATCGGCAGGTCAACCAAGACCTAGAGCGTCAATCAGAAACCTGGAAACAGATTGTCAACTGTGCTCCTGTGGGCTATTTGCAGGTTGACGAAGACAATCAGTTGACGCTGTGCAACTCGCAAGCCTGTCACCTGCTGGGCATTTCAAACTGCGACACGCTTCAGCCGCGACTGCTTTTAGAGCTGGTGCGCTCCTATGAGCTAGATTTTTTAATCGAGCAAGCACGAGAAACCGAAAAGCCGTCTCAGCGCGAGTGGATGTTTTACCCCACCTCAGTGGATGCCGCTAACTTATCAGACCAGCGCACGACTCCGATTCGGGGCTACGCGTTTCCTTTGACGGGCGATAATGTGGGCGTGTTTTTAGAAGATCGCCAGGAAGCGTTGACCTTGGCACAACAGCGCGATCGCTGGACATCGGATGTCGCTCACGAACTAAAAACGCCGCTCACCTCGATTCGATTGGTGGCAGAAACCCTGCAATCGCGACTAGAACCGCCTACTCGCAACTGGGTTGATCGCCTGCTGACAGAGGCGATTCGGTTAAGCACGCTCGTTCAAGAATTGTTGGATCTCAGTCAGCTAGAGGTCAACCCAGGGCAACGGCTGAGTTTGAAGCCGATCGATTTAGTCAAGCTGATCCAGTCTGCCTGGTTAGGGTTAGAGCCGCTGGCGAGTCAAAAGCATCTAAAACTTGACTATGACGGTCCTGATCATTTGCTCATTCAAGCCGATGAGCCTCGACTTCATCGAGTGCTGCTTAACCTATTTGATAACGGGATCAAATACAGCCCTGTCGAATCATTCATTCGAGTCAAGGTGAGTCTTCAAAATTATTCATTTCCCCAATCGGGCAAACCGTCTCAACAGATTCAGATCGATATCATAGATGCAGGGCAGGGCTTTCCCGAAACGGCGTTACCTCACGTTTTTGAGCGGTTCTATCGAGCTGATCTCTCTCGATCGCGCAGCGCAGAACAACGAGATTTCGCCACCGCCACTCAGCCTATCCAACTAAGCAGTGGAAGCGGATTAGGACTCGCGATCGTGCGGCAAATTGTCGAAGCGCATCAAGGCGCAGTGATCGCAAGTAATGATCCCGACCTGGGAGGAGCCTGGTTACAGATTCGGCTACCGTATTCTGAGATAGAAGATCTAAGCAAAAAGGCTTAACTTTGTAGTAGATTGAGCTAAGTGCTACATGATGCGATCGATATACATATTAGTATTTATACAGAAATTCATTCCGTAGAAACTGTTGAGTTCCGAAAAATCAAGGATGTATTAGGCGCTTATGCCATGCATGAACGAGTGCAAAAAATTCTTTCTCAGTGGGGCATTGCTTCCCGTCGTCAGGCTGAACAAATGATCCTAGAGGGTCGCGTTCGTCTCAATGGAGAAGTAGCACAGTTGGGGCAAAAGACGAACCCCGCTCTTGACGAGCTAGAAGTAGACGGTAGAATTGTGAAGCCGATCGCCCGCCCTCAATTGCTCTATCTGTTGCTTAATAAACCTGCGGGCGTTGTTTCGACGTGTGACGACCCCCAAAACCGTTCCACCGTCTTAGATCTGCTTCCTCAAAAAATTAGTCATGGTCAAGGGCTTCACCCGGTGGGTCGCTTAGATGTAGAATCAACTGGAGCGCTGCTCTTAACAAACGATGGTGACCTAACCTACTATCTGACTCACCCTCGCCACCATATTCCTAAAACCTATTGGGTTTGGGTTGAGGGCGTTCCTTTAGAGCAAACGCTAAAGCAGTGGCGGCAGGGAGTTTGGTTAGAGGGTCAAAAGACTTTACCCGCTCAAGTCAAAGTCATTGATCGCACAGCAGCAAAAGCACTCTTAGAAGTCATTCTCAGAGAAGGGAGAAATCGACAAATTAGAAGAGTGGCAGACCAATTAGGGCATCCCGTCCTTCAGCTTCACCGCACCGCGATTGGCTCTATCCATCTCGATATCCCCGGCAAGTCTGCCATGTCAAGCGGCGGTTATCGCCCTTTAGAGAGCTTTGAGATTCGTAGTCTGAAAGACCCAATCGATCTGATAAATGTTAAGTCGCCAGCAGAGATCCAGGAGCATAGCCGATGAATAAGCCAACCCTCCCAAAAAATCGAGAACAAGCAGAACGGCTAGCAGAAATGGGGTTGCAGTTGTGTGAGCTGAGACAGCAGCAAGAAATCTCTATAGAACAAGTTGCCAGCCAGACTCGAATTCAGCCCCGTTTGCTGCGAGCGATCGAGCAAGGCAAACTAGAAAACTTGCCTGAGTCTGTTTATATTCAAAGTTTTATTCGTCAATATGCGGACGCGATCGGCTTAGATGGGGTCAAGTTTGCGAGCGCATTCCCAACCCTCTATCGGCTTCCTGACGTTCGCCCGTCTTGGCGCAGTCTACCAGGAGCACAGTTGCGTCCAGTGCATCTATATCTGCTGTATGTGCTGTTAATTATTTCTGCCGTTAACGGGCTGTCTTATTTCCTCAATCGCTCACTCAGGCAGCCTGAACTGGCGAATGCAGAGATGAACGTGCAGCCAATAGCTCCGACTACGATCGGTCCCATAAACCCCTTACAAGCTGTAGAAAAGTCAAATTTGGCACCAAAACTGCCAGGGGCACAGAAGGCGGTTCGAGTTGGGTTAATGCTAACGTCACAGTCTTGGGTTCGAGTCGTGGCAGACGGCAAAACTGAGTTTGAAGGCGTTCTTTCAGAAGGGACTCAGCGCACTTGGGCTGCTAACCAGAAAGTCGTCGTTCGGGCGGGGAATGCTGGAGGAGTCATGGTGTCGTTTAACGATGGACAGTCAAAAAAGCTGGGAGAACTGGGTGAGATTGAAGAAATGGCGTTTCCTCCCGATCCTCGTTTTGCGACGTTACCCAATGCTGTTCATGAGATGAGCGTCAATCTATTAGCGCCTCGCGAAGCCAGTTCTCCTAATCAATAGTCCTTCACCTTTAAATCGGAGTGACGCACTCTGGAACATCGTTCCACGGGCTGTTGACGCTCACACTAACGGGGTAAGCGGACATGCGATCGGCATCGTAGGGACGCAAAAGCGCCTGTAGCGGTTCTGAGGGCTGAGGAGTGGGATCGAGCCATTGATCATAGCGGTCTGTAGGCAAGATGACGGGCATCCGATCGTGCACTTGAGCCACTAGCTGATTTGCCTCTGTTGTTAAGATCGTACAGGTTTCTAATACGTCGCCTTCTAGAGCCTGCCAGCGCTCCCACAAGCCCGCAAACGCAAACGGACTGCCATCCTGTAATTGGAAGTAGAAAGGCTGCTTCTTGCCCGACTGCTTGCACCACTCATAAAAGCCATCGGCAAGAATCAGACAGCGATGTCGCTTGAAGGCAGACCGGAACGAAGGTTTTTCAGCCACGGTTTCCGATCGAGCGTTGATCATCTTTACTCCGATCGCCGGATCTTTTGACCACGACGGAATTAACCCCCATCGCAGCGGTTTGAAATGACGATCGCTTTTTTCAGTTGCCATGATCGCGGGAATGGTTTGCGTGGGTGCAATGTTATAGCGAGGCTGCCAGTCAGGAACCTCGGCAAGTTGAAAGGCTTGGGCGATCGCGTCTCCGGCAAGACTTTGACTAAATCTTCCACACATAACAGAATTAATTTATAAAAAACAGGTAATGGATACTCGTCCTAATCCATTACCCGCTCACAGAGATTTGAAATCGGATTATTCAAAATCGATCTTTTGAGTGTCCATGTGGTGTTTCACCTGAGACACTACGTTATAGGCGTGCTCTCCCGGCTCTTCACGAGCATCGACTGTACCTTCAGTTGAGCCACCGACCGCCTTCCACTCGGTCAATCCACCTTTTAACTCGGCAACCGAGCGAAACCCTGCTTCTCGCAGTGTAGCAGCCGCCTGTGCAGTCTCCTGGTCATTTGCGCCATAAAGATAAATATCACGTTCTGGCTCCAGACTGCCTTTGGCAAGGGTGACTAACTCAGTGAGTGGGAAGTCCATCGCGCCCATCACATGGCTGTCATTAAACAGTTCACGAGGACGAACGTCCAAAATCGTCAGTGCAGGTTCGCCCCACTCTAGACGAGATTTGAGATCATACACCGAAGATTCTCGCTTTAACCCAGGCGGAGTTGGCGTGATATTGGGCAATGCCTCTTTAACGTTTTTAATAATATCTTCAAGTCCCATAATTACCTCAACTTTTTTAATAAACTTCCTCTGCAAATGTAGTGAAAAGTCGAGGGAGAGACAATCTATCTCAGGTGAGAGGCGGCGATCGTCTTTAGGCATATAAAGATCTGGCGTTGCCAAATGCAGATATGAACTACCCTCATTCCCAACCCTTCTCCTCAAGGAGAAGAGAGCCAGAACTCTTGTCCCCTCTCCTTTCGGGAGAGGGCTAGGGTGAGGGTAAAATCTGTGCTTCATAGATCCATTCAGCAACGCCAAAAATCGTTCGCCACCCTGTTGAGGAGACAAGCACAATTAAAGTCAACCTGTGGGAGCGAGTTTCGGCTCCGCTCGACCTGCTGAGAGTTCTGACTTTGAGCAAAGCCGAAGCGCCTCTTACCGTCAATCCCGTTTGCTGACTATTGAAAACCGTCGTATCTCCAAGGAGTTGGGTCAACTGACAACCCCTGCACATATAAGCCCCAGTGTAGGTGAGGTCCAGTTGCTGCACCAGTGCCCCCTAGAGCACCGATCGGTTGCCCCGCTTTGACCATCTCTCCCTCTTTGACGTTAATGCGGCTGAGATGGAGAAAAATGCTCGACACTCCCTGTCCGTGATCGATCCCAATGCAGTTGCCGTGAATCTTGAATCCCTCTGACTCACGACCAATTAGAGCAACCCGCCCAGCCGCCGGAGCGATCACCGCAGAACCGTAGTTCCCAGCATAATCGACACCACGATGATAATAATCTTTGGCAAACTCGCCGTTGTAGTAGCGCCGCACGCCGTAGCCTGTCGTGATTTCACCTGCATTCGGACGCAGTAATTTTCCTTGCCAAAACTTTTGAGGGCTGACAATTTGCTTAAAGGCATCAACCCGATCGAACTCCAAATCAGTTCCGTTATCCCCTTTGCCCGGAGGCAGCCAGATGCTCTGAGTCGGGAACGATCGCGGCTTTAAGTTGACCGTCAGCTCTTGCACGTCTTGCCCGTCGTTGACTCGTAGCGGCAGCTTACCCGGACGATCGAGCGGAGTAGTCGGCAAGAGTGCCCGAAACTGATTGTTCCCCTGATCAAACGTCGAGTAGGTTTTAGCGCCCATCGTCACCGTGGGATTGCTGCTCGACTGAACCATAACAGAGAGCGTGTCACCCAACTGAGGAGATGCAGGCGTAATCTTGGCTTGCAGAGCACGAGAGGGTTGCGCCATCGTAAGCGCGATCGCGACTAACGCGGCTAGAGATGACTTGAAAAGGAACGATCGCTTAAACCAAGCGAGTCGGATGACTGAAATGAAGCGATCGTGCGTCTGCAATAGTGTGCCGAAACCCGTGTGAGGAAGGGTCATCGTGAGTGGAACTCCTTAGCGATCTTGGATTTTGGATTGACTGTTAATTGAGAAAACCAAGTGCAAATTTTGGTTCAATAATTCTAGAGTTGTTTGACCCTTGTAAAACCGCAACCTCTACAAATCCAAAACCCAAAATCTCGTCTAGGCGGTTTTACCAATCACTCCGTTTACCAGCCAATTCATCGCCTCAAGTTCGCCAGCTTTTTGAGCATATTCCTTTCCAGTTGCCAGCAACACCTTGCCTGCGTTGTCCTTCAGTTCGCCTTTATAGATCGTTAAAGTGCCAGCCATGAGTTGAGCTTTTGCGGCTTCTGCATCTTTCTTCGCTGCCTCACTAACCGCAGGACCATAGGCAGATAGCTTGACAAAACCATCCCTTAGCCCCCCGCGCAGAAGATGAGGAATTCCCCCATTCATTAGAGTCTTGCCTTCTTGAATCATCTTGGCATAGTTGGTGTAAACGCTTGTCCAATCCCACTCTGCCCCGGTTAAATAGCCTTTTGGAGCCAGCGAAATCTGGTCTGCGTGGTAGCCACCTGTGTAAACGCCTCGCCGTTCTGCCGTTTCGATCACGACTTTGGGGCTATCTACGTGGCACGTAATCACATCAATTCCCTGATCGACCATGCTGTTAGTGGCTTCTGCTTCTTTCACCGGAACTGACCAATCACCCGTGAAGACGACTTGCGTGGTGATGGTGGGTTTTATGCTGCGTGCGCCCAGCGTGAAGCTGTTAATATTTCGCAGAACTTGTGGAATTGGTTTTGCGGCGACAAATCCTAACTTGCCTGTCTTGCTGGTGTGGGCGGCAACAATTCCCGAAATGTATTGCATCTCGTCGATATAGCCGAAATAGCTGCCGACATTCTTAGGGTGCTTGCCTTCAATATACATACCGCCACAGTGGAAGAACTGCACCTCTGGATATTCAGCCGCAACTTTGAGCACATGGGGGTCAAAATAACCAAACGAGGTTGGAAACAAGACATTTGCTTTGTCTTGCTCGATCATGTTCCGCATCACTTCCTGCACCTCAGTGGTTTCAGGAACGCTTGCCTGGTCGATCGTTTTCACACCCGCAACTTTTGCCAGCCCCTCCTTTCCTTGAAAGTGAGCCTGGTTATAGCCAAAATCATCTTTGGGTCCAACATAGATGAAGCCCATGACTAATTCTTTTGCCGAGGCTGACGAAGCAGCCGGAGAAGCACCGCCACCGTTAGCCGTAGGTTTAGCAGGGGTGCAGCCCGTCCAAAGTCGCGATGTTGCGCCAAAGGCACCCGCCGCTAATAAGCCTCGAATCACTTGACGACGCGATAGCGATGAAAGGGGTTGATGACTCAAGGGTTTCTCCTTAAACTGAGTTGCTTGTAAACGTAGAGTATACGAATTATGTCAGTCGGGTTCCAGAATTCGATTGAAGCATCCCTCTTTAGGGTGATTTTGTATTATAAATCACGGTTAGAGGAAGTGACTTGTGTGAGACAGCCCTCTTTTAAAAAAATGTTAGCGATCGACCGTCGATCGCTCCATTCATCCTTTAGACTGCCCATAGTCTCAAGTCTTGAACTCTTATGACAACGTATGACTGGATTGTGATCGGGGCTGGAATCACAGGGGCTGCACTTGCTTACGAACTGGCGAAACAAGGCTTTTCAACCTTGCTGTTAGAGCAGCACGACTCCTTAAAGGGAGCCACCCGCTATAGCTATGGCGGCATTGCTTACTGGTCGGGCACAACTGAGCTAACCCGTCAACTCTGCACAGAGGGCATCGATCGCCACCGCATTCTGTCAGACGAGTTAGACGCAGACACGCAGTTTCGAGAACTAGATTTGCTGCTGACGATCGCCGCGCACAGCGATCCGCAAACTTTGGCACAGCGCTATACCAGTTTTGCAACTCCACCTCGCTTGCTGAGTGTTAGAGAAGCGTGTGAGTTAGAACCGTTGTTGAATCCGACAGCGATCGCGGGGGCACTCACGGTTCGGCACGGTCACATTGATGCAGAACTGACGACTCAGGCATATTGTCAAGCCATGCAGCGCTTGGGAGGCGACCTTAAAATCGCTCAGATGACCGGGTTTGTGAAAGCAAGTGCCAGTCGGATCACGGGAGTAACTACGGCGATCGGCACCTTACACGCCGCTAACATTGCTATTTGTGCTGGGGGAATCACCCGCCAACTGCTGCAAGAATCTGGGATTTGGGTCAAGCAATACTTCACTCATGCTGAGATTATCGAAACGCCTCCTACCGATTTGAAGTTAAGCACTCTAGTCATGCCAGCAGAAGCAGAGCGGTTTCAGCTAGAATCAGCCGCGACTCAGCCTGTAGTTGCAGACCTGTGGAACGAACCGGGACACGAACCCACACCTGCGATTTTGGATGCCGGAGCCGTTCAGTTTTTAGATGGCAGAATCCGGATCGGGCAAACGAGTCGCACTCTGACCGATCCCAACGCGACGATCGACCCTATTCAAAGCGAAGCCGACCTGCGAGCCAAAATCAGCATCGTCTTACCCGCCCTTGGAAGTCTCCCTGGCACCTGGCACCATTGCACCATTGCCTTTAGTCGTGACAGCCTCCCGCTTGTGGGTGCCATTCCCTCAGTTGAAGGCATTCACCTCTTTTCAGGATTTAGCAACCCACTCGCGATCGTGCCGCCGATCGCCCAACGATTCGCCACCCACATGACTGGAAAAACTGACGAGATCATTGAGCAGTTGTCGCCCAGCCGACTCAGTTAGAAATTAAACTGCGTCCGTAAGCTGCCTACAAAAACAGTAGGATTGCTGTCGAAGTTGTTGGCGTTGAAGATGGCGTAGAACGTAGGCACCAATGCAATGTTCTGACTGAGCGGATAGAAGTAAGAGGCTTCTAGCTCATATTGGGTGCCGCCATCGCCCCCTCCAGATGCAAAATAGGTGCGCCCTTTGGTGATATCCATGGGCATCAAGAATGTCAGGGTGCCCAGTGCGCCTTTCTTGCCGAAGTCAGGGAAACCGACCCCGACCTGGAACGATTGAGTTCTGACTGTTTGGTCGATCGGGTTTAGCCTTGTATTGGCGAAACTGTAGCGCCCAAACACACCAAACCCTGGGGTGAGCATCCAATCAGCGTTAATCCCAAACATATCGGCTGTGGCATATTTCAGACCGCCGCCTACTACGCCATTTGAGAAGCCAGGACCTGCATCTAAATATCCATAGGGAATCGGTTCTCCGATCGCGCCCCCGACCTGCCCACCATATGCCTGAATGCGAGTGCGGTTATATTGCAAACGCAGGTTAATGTTGCTCGTGGGCGAGAAGGTGAGTTCGGCTGAGGCAGTGTTGGTGCCGCCAAATAACCCAAACCGCGGGTTGCTCGACGTGTTGAAGTCAAACTGTGACGGCAAGAATTCAGTGTTTTCGCCCAGATAGCCCAGCACCAAACGAAGCTGCTTGCTAAGAGTGACCTCAACCACAGCACCTGATCCTCGATCGATCGAGTTGGATTGAGTGCTATTTGAAGTGTCAAAACTGGCACCTGAGTTGAAGACGAAGTTGAAGCGGTTGGCATCAAAGTGACGATACCAGTTAATGCGAGGACCTACCGTTATCTTCACCGCGTCATTTAGCGGGAAGGTGTAGAAAAGATCGTGAATCACTACATCAGGAACCCCGTTGTTGACACCGCCTGTTTGGTCAAAGAAGGGAACGCCCGACGCATTAAAAAAGCCAGCCGACGCATATTGGTTGTAGGGAGAAATGCCATTTCCAGCCGCCAACTGCGTCACCAACTGGTCTTTGCCACTGAAGGACGTTGAGAGAGTCAACCAGGTCAGAAAGCTCGTGGTGATGCTGGGATCTTGAGCCGTCAGGACGGTCGGTCGTCCGGCGAGGTCGCGGGTTGCAAAGAACCGTCCGAGGGCATTCCCTTCGCTGCCAGGCGGACCTTCAAACTTGACTCCTTTGCCAGCAGTTGCGCCCGTAACGTTGATCCAGACGTTGCCAAATAGCTTGGTGGTCGTTGAGAACTGCTGTTTTTCAAGGGTGGTGGTTCGCGCTTCGAGGGCATCGACCCGACCGCGCAAGGTGGCTAATTCAACCGCAAACTCTTCTTGCAGCTTTTGCAGCGTTGCCAGGTCTTCTTTTTTGACGAGATCTGCGGTGGAAGCGGCGATTAACTCGTTGACGCGATCGAGACACGAATTTAAACCTGCCGCAAACTCATAGCGAGTCAGCGCTCGGTTGCCGCGATAGGTCTTGTCAGGATAGCCCACAATGCAGCCATAGCGCTCGACCAGAGATTGAAGCGCCTGAAATGCCCAATCTGTCGGTCTAACGTCTGTTAATTGAGACACCGACGTGACTTGCGATAAAGCTTGGTCAGCCTCGGTTTCAGGGGCATTTAGATCAGCGACTCCGTTGACTGCATCCAGGCTGACAGTTGAGTCTGTGACAGTGTTGACCGGAGACTGCGACGCGATCTCATTTGGCTTCTCAACCGCCAACGGGGCTAAAGGATTGGCAGCAAGGGTGTTAGAAGACGGTTCGAGGCTTTTTAAATCAGGCTTTGCGAGGGTTGAAACGGTTAGAGAATCAGCAACAGCGAGTTTAAGGGGTTTTGGAGCCGATTCTGCTCGACTGACCTGAGAATTGGCACTGTAGAAAACTGCCCACGCGATCGGAGACAGCAACAGAGACTTCCAAATTTTGGACTTGCTAAACATCAGCCTCACACCTATATCTGAAGACATACTGAACTGTGAATTTATCAGACATAGAATATTGCTTATGTAGCGTTAGGTACAAGTTGTATCCTAAAGAACATAGATCTATGAAGCTGACGTGACAAAGGGGTCAAGCCTTTGCTTCCAAACTTTCTAGACGGCTTTTTAGCTCCTGATTATCTTTTTTAAGCTGATCAACTTCCTCACGCAGTTGCTTGACTGCTTTGTCAGAACCCACCTTCTTCTGCACGGTCTGAACTGATTCTTCTGCAATGCGGCGCACTCGTCCATCGGGGGTTTGATCAGCGAGTGATTGCAGAATGCCGATCGCTTTCGTCGTTTCCATCTGTCCCAAGGCAATGACAACTGCCACCTGAGTCAAAAAGAATGTTTCTCTCGACAGTTCCTGCAATCGCTCTAAAATCCGCTCTAAGTTGACGTTGGTTTGTCCACTAGAGATGGCTCCAAGCGCACGAATTGCTGCCAGACGAAGCGGTTGGGGAACTCCGATCGTCGTGGTTTCCAATATCAGATTTAAGGCAGATTCAGACGTTTTTAAGTGACTGAGAGCACCGATCGCGCCCGATCTCACGACTTCGTTCCAGCCCTGCCGCTCTTTGAGAACGCTTTTCAGCAGCTTCAGCACTTCTTCCTCGTTGGAATCGCCCGATCCAGATGTCGCGACTTTGCCCAAGCTTCGCAGAGCAGACGCTTCGACGTAATAGCTGGCATCGCCTTTTTCAACCACATACTTGAGCGCTTCATAGCTTTCAGGGGTTTTGACGTGTGCCAAGGCTTCAACCGTGGCTCGTCGCACTCGCGCTTCTGGATCTTTGAGTCCCAGTAGGACACCTGCGATCGCTTGATCGAGCTTGACGCTGGCTAGATTTCGGCAGATTTCAGCCCTGACTGCCCAAAAACCGTCTTTTTGCAGCGCTTCAGATAAGGTTTTGACGGCTTCTAGTCCGCCCTTTTTGGCGATCGATTCCACAGCATAGAGGCGAGAAATCGGATCGGGATCGTGCTGAAGTTGGGCTTTGAGTTCTGGCATTGGGTACTCCAACACCACGGTTTTGAGATGATGATTGCCAACATCGAAACTGACAAAATCCGGTTTTTGTTCAAGCGGGAAGTAGAAACTTTGCTCCCGATCGTGAACCCGAACCGTAAATGATTTCACTCCACTGTCTGCGAAGCCAAAGCCGATCGGAATCTTCAAATCAAATAATTCTTTTGGATTGGTCTCGCCGACTTGAGTTTGAGTGACGGTAACTTTAGCGAGATTGCTGTCTCCGTCCCACGCATACGCCACTTTATAGTCAGGATGTCCGCCTCGATAAACATATTGATCGAATAAGAACATCAGATTGCGTCCGGTGGCTTTCTCGATCGCTCTTAGCAAATCCACCGTTTCTACCGTTTTATGAGCATTGTCAGCTAGAAACGTCGCGATCGATTTCCAAAACAAGTCGTCACCCAACTCAGCCCGAATCATGTGATAGACACAGGCTCCCTTCTCGTAAATGTGGCGATCGTAAAGCTCGATCGCTTCTCGATAAACGTGAGTCACGAGGGGGCGACGATAGCGAGACGCATCTTCATCTAAATAGCTGCGAGCTTCACCCAACAGGTAATAAGCGGCATCGTCCAAGCCATATTCTTGCTCAAACCACAGCACTTCTGCGTACGATGCCATGCCTTCTTTAATCCAGGCGTGTGACCAGTGCTTGATCACCACTAAATCGCCAAACCATTGATGCGCCAGTTCATGAGCCACTAGAGACTCAGTGCTGCGGTTGTCGATCGCGGCTCGTTCATCGAGCAAACAGCGATCGGTCAACAGCGTCGTTGAGGTGTTCTCCATACCGCCGAAGATGAAGTCATCGACGCAGACTTGAGCATATTTAGGATACGGATAGGGATAGCCATATTTTTGGCTAAAAAACTCAATCATTCGGGGCGTTTTGCCCATGCTGAGACGAGCTTGCTCCTCACGCCCTTTCTCAACGTAATAGGTGACGGGCTTGCCTTGCCACTCATCTTTTAATTCGGCAAAGTCGCCGATCGCCAACGTCACCAAATAGCTGGGGTGAACCTGCTTTTGCAGCCAGTGATAGACTTTACGATCGCCCTTCGTTTCGGTGCCAATCAGTTCACCGTTTGAGATCGCCATCAGCGGCTGCGGCACATTGACCCGGATCTCAGAGGTGGCAAGCTGCCCTGGATAGTCAAAACAGGGAAACCAGAAGCGAGAATCTTCGTCTTCGCCTTGAGTCCAAACCTGGATAGGTTTAGCGGGATAGTGTTTGTCAGGCGCGACGAAATAAATGCCTCGCTGCGGTTTTTCGACCTGGTAGGCGATCGCCAGTTCAATCACAGATCCGATTTTCGTCGGCTGCTTGAGACGAATGTGAAGCTGTTCGCCGTCATAGTCAAAGGGTTGCTCGACATTTGCAACTTTAACGGACTGAATATCGAGATTGACACCATCAAGCGTCAAGCGATCGATGCCGTCGCGAATTGGATTCAACCTCGTCACGCACGTTCCTTTGTAGCTCTGATTAGGGACATCAAGCGTTAAATCGAGAAAAATATGCTCAACTTGCCCCGGACGATCGGGCACATAGTGAGGACGCGCCCCCGGCAGTTCAAAAGATTTGTGGCTGTTGTTGTCAGCATCGAGATGAGAGTGCAGCATGGTTAGTTAATCTAATCGCTCTATTGAAACGCTTGTTGAGAAGAAATATAAGGGCTAGGAGACTAGTGTGAAATAAAATTCTCTGCTAGCGTTGTCCGTAGGTTCCGGCTCCGAAGCCCGATCGACCGATACTTCATTAAACCAGTCCTAATAGGCTTGCCATCAGAGCTTTTTGAGCGTGCATCCGGTTTTCTGCCTGATCCCAAATTTTAGATTGAGCACCCTCCATCACGCCATCCGTGATCTCTTCGCCTCGATGCGCCGGGAGACAGTGCAGCACGATCGCGTCTTTGTCGGCATAGTTCATCAGTGTTTCATTCACCTGATAAGGCTGAAAGATCGGAATCCGAGCATCGGCGAGGTCTTCTTGCCCCATGCTTGCCCACACGTCGGTGTAGAGAACCTGGGCACCTTTGGCAGCCGCGATCGCGTCATTCGTCAAAATCACCTCAGAGCGTCCGGCGGCGATCGTTTTGGCTTGCTGCACGATCGCCTCGCTAGGCTGATAGTCGGTTGGTGATGCAATGCGAATATTTATGCCGACGAGCGCACACCCCAACAACAGAGAATGAGCAATATTATTGCCATCTCCTAAATAGGTCAGCGTCAGACCTGAAAGTTTGCCAAACGTCTCTTGAACCGTCTGCAAATCCGCCAGAATTTGACAGGGATGCTCTAAATCAGTCAAGGCATTGATGATTGGAATGTCTGCATATTGAGCAAAGGTTTCGAGGTCTTGCTGATCAAACGTGCGAATCGCCAAAATATCGACATAGCGATCGAGCACCCGTGCCGTATCCGTAATCGGTTCACCCCGACCCACCTGAGTAGAACTGACTGCCAGATCGATCACCTGCCCGCCCAGTTGAGCCATCGCCACCGTAAAGCTAACGCGGGTGCGGGTAGACGCTTTATAAAACAGCAGCCCCAGCACCGGAACGTGACCGTTGACAGTCGCGATCGAGTTCACCTTCCCGGCTTTCATTTGTGCCGCCAGGTCAAGCAGGGCTGCGATCTCCTCTGCGCTGAGGTCTGCTAGCGTCAACAAATCCCGTCCCTTTAATCCACCCATTTAATCCTCGATCGCTGCGCCTAAACAACTGAAAGCAAAAAACCTTCTGCACCTCAGCAGGTCAGAAACATCTGAATCTACATCGACACAAGCCAGTATCATAAAACCCTATCAAATCTAAAAGGGTTAACCTAGTGCAAAAGTTTCGAGTTTTCTAAAGTCATACCAAATTGAACAACGAATTTACCCGATGCTGTAGAGCCGTTTTGGTGGAACGTCTCACCGCTTTCGCCATGACCCACCATCTGCCGCGTTCAGAAATAAAATTGGTATGACCTTCTTGAGAATTTGCCTCAAAATTCCCTAGCCAGCGTTCTTTAACTCAGCCGTCTTCACCGAAAGCTGCTGAGTCTGATCGCCCCGTCGCAGTTGAACTTTGAGCGTCTGTCCCAACCGACTATTTTCGACCACCCCTTGAAGTTGTTCAGCCTTTGTGACCGCTTGCCCATCGATCTGAGTGATCACATCGCCACGCCGCAGACCCGCCGCCGCCGCAGGCGTGTTGGGCAACACCCGAATCACAATCACCCCATTCACTTCGGGCACTATAAACGCCGAATTGGGATCGCTGTTGTTTTGCTGGGCAATTTCTGGAGTCAGCGTTGTCATCTGCACACCCAGATAGGGATGCGGAATCGTTTCGCCTCGTGCCAGTTGATCTTTGATAGATTTTGCTTTGTTAATCGGAATCGCAAACCCAATCCCCATCGCGTCTGCTCGAATAGCGGTATTGATCCCGATCACTTCGCCTCGATCGTTCAACAACGGTCCCCCAGAATTTCCAGGATTGATTGCGGCATCGGTTTGAATAAAGTCAATCCGTTTGTCAGGAATGCCAACCTGAGCGCTCGATCGCTTCAAGGTGCTGACGATCCCCAATGTCACGGTGTTGTCTAAACCGAGCGGATTGCCCACCGCGATCGCCCAGTCGCCTACCTGCACTTGATCCGAGTCAGCCAGAGGCGCAACGGGCAGATTAGTGCCGTCGATTTTGACGACTGCGAGATCGGTCACTTCATCAAAGCCTCGCACCTTGCCTTCAAAGGTGCGCCCGTCTTTGAGCGTTACGGTCACTTTATCAGCACCGTTGATGACGTGAGAGTTGGTCAAAATCACCCCACTCTGATCGATCAAAAAGCCCGACCCTTGACCCCGCAGTCGTTCTTCTCTGGGAGCTTGAGGAATTGCCTCGTCTCCAAAAAAGCGCCGAAAGGTCGGATCTTCATAGATGGGATCAACAGTCGCTCGTCGAGTCACCGTCCGTTCTGTGTCAATGCGAACGACAGCGGTTCCCATCAGTTTGACTGCTTCTGCAACAAAGCTGCCTTGCTGAATCGCTTTAGGCGGCACGGCGGCTTCTGTGGTCTGAGGAGGATTGGCTAATCCCAATAGAGGAGCAGCTTGAGACGGGAGAGGATAAGCGATCGTCACCCCGATCAAAAAAATTGACAGCACCGCTGCGATCGCTCGACGAAGAAATTTAGGAGACTTGTGAAATTGCATAGCATCAACTCATAACGTTCGATCAAGCTGAGGAACGATCGCGCCATCACCACGATCGTTCTGTTAACCACAGTTAAGTCTATTTTGCCAATTTCCGCCGAATCCGTGTGGTTAACAAACCAGTTCTTCTGGAAACCCCAGTCTGTAGTCTAAGATCGTGAATACCCGTAGAAAACCGCTTCAGAGGCGACTTGTTATGACAACTTCCGATCGTCCCCGCACTTCAGAGCTAGACAGCCACTCTGACGCTGACCATCCTCACGATCATGGCTCTTCTGTTCATCCCCACGTTCACACTGAGGAGTCACAGCGTAAAGTCGTGAATCGCCTTTCTCGGATTGAGGGGCACATCCGAGGCATCAAGACAATGGTGCAGAGCGATCGTCCGTGTCCTGATGTGCTGGTGCAGATTGCGGCGGTTCGAGGTGCGCTCGATCGCGTAGCTCGGATGATTCTCGACGAACACCTGACTCAGTGCATCGCTCGTGCTGCCAAAGAAGGCAATATCGAAAATGAAATTGAAGAATTGAAAGCAGCCCTCGATCGGTTTTTGATTTAACGATCGGAGGCTGGCACTGGGTTCTAAATCTCTAAGCCACTGCTGCAAACAGTGCCTCAAGCGGCTTCTCTGCTGCATCGGGTGTCGCGACAATTTCTACAATTTTGTTGCGCGCACTGGGCTGAAAGACGGCTTCTACACAAACCTGTGCCACCTTGGTGCGGGGAATGCTGCCCTCAGAGAGCGTGTCTTGAGACGACATGACGATCGAGTCAGCATTATCTTCATTCTTTAGACCACCAGGACGCACGATCGTGTAAGTCAATCCGCTGTTCCGAAGATAGTCTTCACCCTGCTTTTTCCACACCAAAATTAGCCAAAACAAATTGAGGGGATGGAAAAACTTTGAGGTACACAAAGAAGACACCATCACAAACTGCTCAATTCCCGTCGCTTTGGAGGCATCGACAAGATTTTTGGTTCCTTCATAGTCCACTTTATAAGGACCTGTGGGATCAAAGCTAGGACGGGCACCCGTGGCAGAAAACAGCACTGTGCTGTCTCCAATCGCCATCTTTAAACTCTCGACGTTCATCAGATCGCCTGTCACCAACTCAATGCCCGTCGGCAGCGTCGTTTGTGCAGCTTGAATATCTCGCACAAACGCTCGAACAGGAATGCCTCGATCGACTAGCTGTTGAACGATTCTTCGTCCTGTTTCTCCGGTTGCCCCTGCGACAAATGCTTTCATGAAAACTTTCTCTATAATTTAGTAACGTTTGCTACTGGATCTTTAGCAACTTTCTCGCTATCTTGACATCTGGTAAAGGTAAGACTCTAGAAGACGATTGTTAAATTCGCTGAGAAATGAATGTGTGACTTCGATCATCCCTTGTGCTTGATATGGATTCTAGGATACATTACGCAATGTTGCTGTATGGACGGTTAACGAATCTGTAATCTACTGAGAGGACTTGTAGAAACTACTGAATTTGTGATTTGGCAACTGAAAAAACTCTTAATGTTGGTCAGAATAGGTATCCGAGATAACCGTATGTTTTAACCAGAAGATTTAGATTCTGTAAATTTTCAGGGGAGATGCTCGTTTGTCGTGAAGGATTGAATATCTCAGGGAACTTTGTAAATAGACATAAGGCAACTAACGCAAGAGAAGTGTGCATGCAGTCCCAACCGACCGACCATCAATTTATTCAAACCGCCCACACACGACTGCCCCACCTGTCAGATCTCAACTCGACCTCCCTAGACGCAACTCAAGGCGTGACTGAGCCAACCCAGTTTTGCAGCCACTTTGTAGACAGCATGGATATGTATGCTGATTTGCCTACCGTTTCTAGCTATCTAGACGCGCACTCTGACTGGTTTCATCGCTGTGCCCACCCAATGCAGGTAGACTCGATCGGGCGCAACAGCTACGCACTGATTATTGGCAGTTTTGGTGCCTTTGGTTATGAGGTAGAACCTAAAGTTGGCTTAGATCTTTTGCCCCAAGATGATGGCGTTTATCGCATCGAAACCGTTCCTGTTCCGGGTTATTCAACGGCTGGCTATGAGGTCGATTTTCGGGCGGCGCTAGAGCTAGTAGAAGGAACTCACCCTGCGACCCAAACGGGATCTGCCTCGGCTAAGATGACTCAAGTTCAGTGGCAGCTAGACTTGACGGTGACGATTCAGTTTCCGCGGTTCATTCAGGCGTTGCCTGAGCCGATCATCCAGAGAACGGGCGATCGAGTCCTTCGCCAAGTGGTGCGCCAAGTCTCCCGTCGTCTGACTCAGCGCGTTCAAGAAGATTTTCACGCTTCGCACGGGCTATCGATGCCAAAACGGTCTAGAAAGTGGCTCTGACCTGGTTTTTGGTTCCGATTTGCCTCTCGTGCTTTTACAAATCAGGGTCTTCTCGACCGAGAAGACCCTGATTTTTTTGATTATGCAGACGCATCCAAAGACGACAGACGACCATCCTCCATGTGAATGATGCGATCGGCGAGATCTAAAATTCGGTTGTCGTGGGTGACGAGCACGATCGCAGAACCCTGTTTTTTTGCTAAATCATGCATAATTTCGACCACATCGCGCCCCGATTTTTTGTCAAGGGCGGCAGTCGGTTCGTCGGCTAAAACGAGTTTGGGGTTACAGACCAAAGCGCGGGCGATCGCGACGCGCTGTTTTTGTCCGCCCGATAGCTCATTCGGATATTGGGTTGCCCAATCTGCAAGTCCAACGGCTTCAAGCATTGCCTCGGCGCGATCGCGTGACTCGCTAGCAGGAATATCAGAGTGTAGCTCGATCGACATCTGCACGTTTTGCCAAGCCCGCAGCGAGTTGAGCAAATTGTGTGCCTGAAAGATATAGCCGATGTTGCGCCGCAGTTCGACTAATTTGCTTTCTGAGCCTCCCCGCAGCTCTTGACCCAAGACTTTGAGGCTGCCTTCTTGAGTGGATCGCAGCGCCCCAATCAGCGTCAGCAGTGTGGTTTTGCCTGAGCCAGACGGACCTGTCATGATGACGACTTCTCCAGGTTCAACGATCGTCGTTACATCAAACAAGATCTGCTTGCGGAGTCGCCCTGCCCCAAAATAATGACTGACGTTCTCGATCGTGATAATCGGTTGCAACATAAAAGATAATGCTAAAAGATGTCTGCTGGATCAGCATCTTGAACTTTGCGAACGGCAACGGCTCCAGAAATCACACACATTAAAATCGCTAAACAAAGCACTAAGATTCCTCGATCGAGCGTCATCGAGATGGGCAAAGCAGTAGCACTGCGAGTGACGTTATACAATCCGAGACACAAAATATAACCAGGAATGTAGCCCATCACCGCTAGAATAATCGCTTCTTGAAACACGACAGACAGCAGATAGCGATTTTTATAGCCCATCGCTTTGAGAGTGGCATATTCAGCGAGGTGATCGGTCACATCAGTATAGAGAATTTGATAGACGATCACCGTTCCGACGACGAACCCGATCGCCGTTCCCAGCGTGAAAATAAATCCGATCGCGGTGCTTTCTTTCCAATAGTTTTGCTCAAACGCGATAAATGCTTTTTTAGAAAGAACTCTGACATCTCCGACCACAAAATCTTCTTTGGTTTGGTCAGCCGTTTTCTTCGGGTCGGTTCTCGCCGTGCCGGGTAGATTTTGCCTGAACCGAGCCAAGGTTTTCTCAAGGTCAGCTCCTGATTTGAGCTTAATTAGACCGACATCAATCATTCCCTTTTCGCGCTTGGAAAAGATGCGCCGAAAGTTGAGATCGCTGGTGATTAAATTGCCGTCTGCTCCAAACGATGCCCCTAAACTGAACAGCCCACCAACTTCGACGCGACGGCTTTCGATCTCGCTTTTAACCAAGCCTCCAGTCGCTTTAAGTGCCTCAAACTTCTTAGAAATCGGACCGAATTCCTCGCGAGAAGCTCGATCGAACAAAACCACGTCGGTGAGCCGCAGTTGTGACTGATTCTCTGCGACTTCTGGCAGCGCGAAAACTTTATCTCCAGGCACCATGCCAATGACAAGAATGCTGCGAGTCTGCGAGGCGGGCGGACCCTCCCAATAAGGATTTTTCCAAATGCCTAACCCCAAATAAATAGGGCTGATTGCGTCAACTCCGGCAAACCCTAGCGACTGATATAGTCGGCGATCGGGAAAGCTTTTCATCGAAGTCAGCGAGGTCGATTGAGGGCTGATCAGGAAAATATCGCCTTCTAACTTTTGATGAAGAGTCACGGCACTTTCAAACAGCGCCGCTTGAAAGCCCAGTTGCAAAAACATCAAGATCACTGCAAACCCAATGCCTGCGAGTGCTACGAGCAGACGAACGGTTTCACGCTTAAGCTGTAACCACGCGAGAGGGATAGCAAACATTAAGGTACGATCGCGACTTTAACTTGTAGATTAGTCAGCCCCGCGACTGCTTGGCTGTTGTCTAAACGAACTTTGACTTCCACAATTCGAGTGTCCGTTTTATCAACGGGATCGGTGTTTAAAACTTCGTTTTTGCGGATTTGTAAACCGACTTTATCGACGGTTCCCGTCAGTTCTCCCGGAAAAGCGTAGCTCGTGATTTTGGCTTTTTGTCCAGGTTTGATGCGGTTAATATAGTTTTCGTCAACCTCAGCAACGACATACATTTGTCCAGTTTTACCGAGTTCTAAAATGCCATCACTGCCAACGATTTCACCCGGATCGGCGTGAATTTTTAGCACCTGACCCTCGATCGGGGCACGCACCACCGCTTTGTCTAACTCAGCTTTTGCCTTTTGCAAGTTTGCGTCTGCGACCTGCACTTGGGCAACCGCTTGCTGCACATCGGTTGGACGCACTTCAGACACACTGCTTAACACCTGCTTGGCACCTTCTAGCTCAAGCTTGGCTTGCTCTGACGCTTGCTTGGCTTGCTCTCTCACCTTGGCTTTGGTTTCGTAGACTAATTGCCGATTTTGCAGATCTAATTCTGAAACTGCGCCATCTTTAAATAGCTTTTGATAGCGTTCATATTCCCATTGTGCATTTTTAAGCTCTGCATCTGCTTTCAAGATTTCGGCTTCGGCTTTGGGCAACTCTGCATTGGCTTTCAAAACATTGGCGCGTTGGGCATTCACATCCCCCGTTTTGGCTCCTGATTGCACCTGAGATAACCTCGATCGAGCTTCTCTAACCTGCGCTTCTGCTTGCAGCGTGGTTGCATAGAGCGAATCAAAATTATCCATCACGGCAATCGGCTGTTTTGCTTTGACGATCGAGCCTTCTTTGACAAGCAGCCTTTCAACTCGCGCACTGCCAAACCCCGAAGATGGGGCAGCCACCTTCATAACTCCGCCCTCTGGCTCCAATCGACCCAAGGCAGAAACCGCGTCGGCTACCTCATTGGGCGTGGATGAAGGACTGGCGACCGATAGCTGAGATGGGGAACGCAGCATGAAATAGGAAAAAATGCCAAATCCTCCGAGCGCAGCAGCGATCGCTGACCCGATCGCGACGGCTCGGATTCCAGACGGTTTCATCAGTGGTTTATCGCTCAAAGCAATCCTCCTGCAAACAGAAGAAACAGGGACTTAAATCGGAATTTGATCACAGCTTTTAAGCGATTAACAGCTTTCGTAAAAGCCTTAAGCAACGAATGGACGTAAATTTTTGACTGAATGTGAGTACGTCTGATGTTGTTAAGAAATTATAACTTTCAAAGGAGCCTTTTCCTACCGTTTCTATAGGTGATTGATATCGATTTCAAGCAATGCTGATTGAGATAGAGAAGATATCTTTTGTAAAATAAAGCACGGGCTTTAAGCGAAAATCACTGAACATACTCTTACTTTACTTGTTGATGTTTTTGCGTATAATTGCGTAAAAACATTGCTAGAAAAAGAACGGATAAGTGCTATACCTGAAAAGTAAATTTGACTTACAAACCAGTGAAGATGATAGGTGTAAAGACTACTCTATTAGCGATTTTGACCTTAGCGTCTCTGCTAGCTTTTCCTTGCATAGCACGCGCAGATTTCATGGCTAACAGTGGTAGCGGTGGCTACTATGATAAAAGCACGGGGCGATCGTATCGCTATGAGTATGAAGTGTGGTCAAACGACAACAACACTGCGTACACGTTAAAGGTTTGGGATTCAAAAGACTATCCCAATGGCTCGTCCTATCGCTCAGCCACCTTTGAATCTGCTCGCAAGGCGTTGGATTATTTTGATTGCACCTATGCTCGAAGAGAGGATGTTTGCAAGCAGATGAGATAAAAGCACCGTAACCAAAGAAAAAGTTCTCGTTTTAACTGATCGATTAAACAACACAAAAAATGGGGGCGAATAGCCCCCAGTTTTGCTTGTTGTGAATGAACCAAAGCTCTACGCTTTTCTGAGTAACTTGCGCTTGACTGTCAGCAAGATCCCTAGCCCCGCCAAACCCATGATCGTGGACGGTTCAGGAACGCGCTTTTTCGGAACGACTCCCTGAAGTCTGATCTCATAGTTTCCACTGTGTGAGATGCCATCACCCTTCTCAACCAGATTAGATTTTGTTGCAGAAAAACCGTAGCCGTAGTCAGTCACCCCATTGTAGGTGTACTTAAAGACTTCGCTGGCTTGAACGGTGCTGGCTCCTAACTGGTTTTTTAAGCCAGTGATTTTAGCTTTGTTCTGTTGAGTTTGTGCCAAGTTTCCGGTCAAGTCCGCTAGGTAGGCATCCAATGATTTTGTGACCAGAGAATTGGCATTTAGATGACCTGCCAAACCGACTTGAATCTCACCCGTTGTGTCATTCTGATTTACATAGGAGATGTTGGGATCACTAAAGCGCTCAAAGCCTCCATAGGTTTTGAAGATGTTGAACACCTGCAACCCGTCATTCGTGCCCACCAAGCTACCAAACCCGTTTTGAGCCAGTGTTTGACTAAACCAATATTGACCAAACGTGCTGCCCTTATAGACACTATTCCAGTCGTCTTTGGTCAGGCTGCTGAGTGTGATAGCTTTGCCCCCGATCGTGCCCGTCAAACTGGTGTTTTTAGTGAAATCGAAGCCAGACTTTTCACTGCTTGCTGCAAGTTCGACGTTGCCTGTGGGGTTAGCTCTATTACCCCCCAAAACCTTTGCCAAGTTTGCTGGAGTCTTGGCAACCTCGAACGTGTTGGTGGTGTTGGAGTCGTAGATCAGATAGTCGGTTGGGTTAGTGCCGCCGATCGTGGCACTCGACAGAGTGCCTGCAAAGGCAGGAGCACCCATCATTGCGCTTGCCGCTACGATCACGGCAGTCACTGCAAGTTCAGGAAGTTTTTTTGCCATTTCGCGCCGTTGTTATGAAGTTAGATGCGGGGGCAACCCTAGAAAGTTTTAGTCCAGCAATCTTTTTAAGAGACGTGTAGGCTCAACTACCTTATTTTGCCCAGTATACAAACCAGTTTGTTGAATAAGTACAAAGTTCCCGTTAAGCTTTCTCAGTAAGCATCAAGACCGCGTAAAGCTTTTGCAATTGTCGATTTCACTAGCTAGAAAAATTATAGGAATTGAGCCATTCGACTGACAGCAGTTTCTAGAACCTCTGGTGGATGAACTAGCGCAAATCGGACATAGCCTTCACCCGATTTGCCAAACCCTGCACCGGGTGAGGCGGCAACTCCGGTGGCTTCTACCAGGTCTGTGCAGAATTTAATCGAGTGGGTCGTCCAGGGTTCGGGGAGCTTTGCCCAAACATAGAGCGCGGTTTTGGG
>Ga0209724_1000591_pt1 | contig 34537 bp, 32 predicted proteins | sample grotaG_FD_184143 | JGI IMG/M metagenome (GOLD analysis project Ga0209724, IMG submission 184143) | Glacier valley bacterial and archeal communities from Borup Fiord, Nunavut, Canada, to study Microbial Dark Matter (Phase II) -... | ecosystem: Environmental > Aquatic > Freshwater > Ice > Glacier ... | reverse complement strand
TGGATGACGCAAGAGCAGCCGGAGCGCGTGAATGCCGGCCTGGCGCGCTGGCTCGCGCAGCAGTGGCCCGAGCGCTGGCGCGTCTGAATCAGCCCGGCTGCCGCGTCGGCCGACCATGAACTGCCGCGCGGTGAGCGTGGGTGTCGGCACGCGGCTTTGCCTTCACGGAAACCTCGGCCAAGCCGCTGCTCAGTTGCTTCAAGATGCCGCAGTCCGCGCCCGACTCGATCGAGTGGCATTGCGAGCGCAACTCGCACAGTTGTTGTTCCAGAACCCGAAGTTCCAGAACCCGACTCGTGACATGCCCGATGTGTTCGTCGAGCAGCGAATTCACGTCGCCGCAGTTGGCGCTCGGTGCGTCCTTGAACCGCAGCAGCACGCGGATTTCATCCAGAGCCATGTCGAGCGAGCGGCAGCGGCGGATGAACACCAGGCGCTGCACATGCTCGCCGCCATAAACGCGGTAGTTGCCGTCGCTGCGGCCGGGCTCGGCGATGAGGCCTTCGCGCTCGTAGAAGCGGATGCTTTCGATGCTCGTACCGCTGGCGGCCTAGACTTCGCCGATCTTCATGGCCATGGGCTTGTTTCGTTCACACCGCTTGGCTCTACACCTGCTACAGGGTTTCAAATGCCGGCATGGACAAGATCGCCAGCGTCAAGGCCAGCCCCGACACCACCGCCGCTTCCGGCGCCACGCGGTATCGAATCGCCAGCATGGACTGCGCGGTCGAGGAGTCCGAGATTCGGCGCGCACTCGACCGGGTTTCGGGCATCACGAGCCTGCGGTTCGATCTTGGCCAGCGCACCCTCACGCTGGCCGCGGCCGCCGAGGTGCTGCCTGCTGCAGTGGAAGCGATGCGGTGCGCAGGTTTCGATCCGCGCCTGGCGACGGGCTCGCCAGGCGCCGCGCGGCCGGGCGCGGTGGATGCGCACGGTCACGATCACGACCACGATGTTCACGACCACGACCACGACCGCGACCACGACCACAATCGCACCGTGCTGGGCTCCGGCGTCGCGCGACTGGTGCTGGCCCTTGCGCTCGCCACCGGCGCTGAAGCGCTGGCCTTCCTTGCGCCGGAAACGCTGCCCATCAAGGCCGCCGGCATGGCGCTCGCGCTGGCGGCCATCGCGCTTGCCGGGCCCGACACCTACAAGAAGGGATCGAGCGCGCTGCTTCACGGCCGGCTGAACATCAACGCCTTGATGACCGTTGCCGTCACCGGGGCCTTCCTGATCGGCCAGTGGCCGGAGGCGGCGATGGTGATGGCGCTCTATGCCCTTGCCGAGTTGATCGAGGCGCGCTCTGTCGAGCGCGCGCGGCACGCCATTCAGGGCGTGCTGGCCCTGGCACCCGAGCAGGCTGAAGTGAAGCAGAGCGACGGCACCTGGGCCCAGGTGATGGCCAGCGAGGTGGCGATCAAGGCCATCGTGCGCATCCGCCCCGGCGATCGCGTGCCGCTTGACGGCGTGGTCACGGCCGGCAGCAGCGCCATCAACCAGGCGCCCGTCACGGGCGAGAGCATTCCGGCCGACAAGACCGTCGGCGACCCCGTGTTCGCCGGCACCATCAACGAGACGGCTGCGCTGGAGTTTCGGGTGACGGCGCTGGCGTCGAACAGCACGCTCGCCCGCATCATCCACGCCGTCGAGGAAGCGCAGGGCACGCGCGCACCGACACAGCGCTTCGTGGACCGCTTCGCGGCACTTGTGCTGCTGGTGATCGCCTGCCCCTGCGCATTCATCATCTCGACGCCGGTCACGGTGGTCAGCGCGCTCGCCGCGGCCGCGCGACGCGGCATCCTGATCAAGGGCGGCACCCACCTGGAGGAAGCGCGCAACCTGAAGGCTATCGCCCTCGACAAGACCGGTACCGTCACCGAGGGCAAGCCGACGCTGGTGGCGTTCGTTGCTGTCGACTCGCTCGCCAGCAAACGCCAGATGGCGGCCCTCGCTGCGAGCCTGGCAGGCCGTTCCGACCACCCGGTCTCCAAGGCGATTGCCGACGGTCTGCGTATCGAGGTGAAGGACACCGAAGTGCACGAGGTGGACGAGTTCGTGGCCCTGGCGGGCCGTGGCGTGCAAGGGCGCATCAACGGGCAGGTGCTTGGCAGGTGCTCGTGCTGGGCAATCACCGACTCGTGGAAGAGCGCAAGCAGTGCAGCCCGGACCTCGAGGCGCAACTGCGCGCGCACGAAGCGGCCGGGCGAACGGTCACTTTGCTGGCGGGCGAAGCCGGCGTGCTGGCATTGTTCGCGGTCGCCGACACCCTCAAGCCGTCGTCGCGCAGTGCGGTAGCGGAGCTGAAGGCCTTGGGCGTGACGCCGGTGATGCTGACCGGCGACAACGAAGCGACCGCGCAGGCCATCGCCGAGGCAGCCGGCATCGACGAGGCAAGGGGCAACCTGCTGCCCGAAGACAAGCTGGCTGCGATCGAGGGCTTGCAAGCCCGCTACGGCGCAACGGCGATGACCCGCGACGGCATCAACGATGCGCCGGCCCTGGCGCAAGCCGACATTGGCTTCGCGATGGGCGGCGCTGGCACGCATGTCGCGATGGAAGCCGCCGATGTCGTCATCATGAACGACGACCTGACCCGCATTCCCGAAACGATCCGCCTGTCGCGCCGGGCTCACGCCGTCCTGTGGCAGAACATCGGCCTCGCGCTGGGCATCAAGGCTGTGTTCCTGCTGCTGGCGGTGTCCGGGCACGCGAGCATGTGGATGGCCGTTTTTGCGGACATGGGCGCGAGCCTGCTGGTGGTCGCAAACGGCCTCCGACTGCTGCGCAACACGGCGGGCTGAGGCAGCCAGCGGGCGCCCCGACGCAACGAGCGGTCAAGCCACGCGACCCGCCTGCGGACAAGTGGGGCGGCGTCGCGGCGGGCGCGGTGCGCGGTGCAGACCGGTGAAAAGCGGCCGGGCGATCAACGATCGTGGCGGTGATCGCAACTCACGCAGCGTGCTGCCGCTTCGAGCGTCCAGTAGACATGGGTCGCGTTCTTGGACCCGTCGCCGTTCTCGCGTTCGTAGTGCGAACTGCGGCCATCGGCCGACTGCCGCACCAGCTGGCCCCAGCTTTGGGGGTCGTCGCTGATGTCGCGGTTCGCCGCGCTCGGGCCCTGGCCCATCGCCGCGACCTCGGCCGCAATTGATTGGATCGTTGTCGTGCTGTCGAGGTGGGCGTAGATGATGTTCAGTTCGTCGAAGTCGTGCTGGTTCGGCTTGGTACTCAAGGTGCTGCCGGCATTGCTGCCGGTGTTCGAGAAATAGTCCATGCACGAGTTCTGCGAACTGCCGTCGGTCGACTGATGGTCGAGCCCAAAGGTGTGTGCCACTTCCTGACAGACCACGTGTTGACGCTCGTTCGGGTTGTTGTAAGTCGCCGAGTCGAAGTAGGTGTCATTCATCTTCGCTGACCCCTGCGTGATGTGCGTTCCGCCGGTGATGTTGATGGAGGCCAGACCGAGCCAGCCGTTGTTGCCATACTTTCCGTTACAGACCTGCGTCGTACCGGCGACCATCGCGCAGCGCTTGCTCGACGTGCCTGCGAAGATGGCCGTCAAAACCGCGCTGTTTCCCGAATTCCAGTCGCTCGAGGACTGCGAGAGATGCGTCCTCCAGTCGGCGGTCGTCATGTTGTTGCCCAGCTTCAGGGTGAACTGTGGCGTCGTCCTCGCCCAGTGGTAGCCGGCCCACGAATGGGTGGCAAGGGCCACGGTGGAAAGACCGGCGATCGCCAAGCCGGCGACGACAGCGAGGAGGGTTTGACGCTTGGTCTGGGTCATGTGGCCTGCCTGGAAAGGGTTGAGGGGGCGGGTGCAGATCGGCGTGACGGCAGTCGGCTTGTTCCCGGCCGTGGCGCTCAGGCACTCTACACCCGGCACGGCCGGCTTGAGCTTGCGCCGGCGGTAAGGAAGCGTTCTCGCTGGCGCCAGGCTGTCACCGCGGCAGATCGCAAAAATGGCTGCGCCGTGCTACCTCGTGACCCATTCGCCGCATACGGGGAACACCCGTGCTGCGCAAGCGCCTCGCAAAGTGCTGGGCCCATGACGAGCCCGCTTGAGTGACGAGAATGCGCTTGCCCGAAAGGTTGTGATTCATGGGTGATCCTGCTCAATGCCTCACTGCTTCGATGGCATGGTTCGGGGTAAAAGCTGCTGGCCTTGCAGTCCGAATCGAGCGCGAGGCCGCTTCGGCGCTGATGGTCTTCAGTTCCATGGTCAAGGTGGGCGCCGATTCGCTATGGCAACGACCGGGTCAACGCCTGCCGCAGTCGTCGAGTGCGGGAACGCGTCCAGCCGTCGCTTTCATAGGCGCCGACAAGTCGATCAAACAGCTTCATGCAACGGGCGATGAGGCTCGCATCGATCCCGTCGAGATGCGGTCTCAACGCAGCCGTGACTGCCGCGTCGGCCATGCCGGCAGGCCGCCTGCTCACCCAGTGGGCCAGCATCAGCCAGGCATCGCCGATGCTGAGCCCGAGTGCGACCGCCTGATCGAGCGCAAGACGGGCGTCGGTATGCAGTTCCAGGGCGTCGCAGTGCGAGGCCAAACCCTCGACACTGCCGCCATGCGACAGATGCTCGAAGACGGCCGCCAGCATGGCCTGGAGCGATGCCGGCTGCCTCTCCTCGGTCTGCTTCCGAAGGAATGTCGGTATGTCGAAGTCGTCGCGACAGGCGCGGCGGAGTCGGATCGAGGCGACCGCAGCCGGTGCGGCGCTTCGTGCGCTACGCCACACCGAGGGTGTGCTCAGTGCGGAACAGTCCATCGACGCCGATTCCATGACGGTCGCAGTTGCACCCCATCCGGCGGCGAGCATCGAGCTCACGCGGTGCAGCTCGGCCTCCTCGGTGGCCTTGTCGGCCTCGGCACGCTGGTGCACCAGGATGCAGTTCGTTTGCTTGCTCATCAGCTGATAGGCAACGGCCAGCGCCAGCGCCGCGCCTTCGTCGGCCGTTGCGATGCGCCTGGCGGCGGCGATCCTTGGCAATGTGTCTCCGGGGCAGGGCGCATCGGCCTCGCCACGGGCGATCTCGGTTTGCGCACCTTGCGTGTCCACGGCAAGCAGGCGAACGGTCGGTGCTGCCGCTGGCGCAGACATTCCTGCAAACGCGATCACGGTGTCACCGCCGAACACGCTGGTCGGCAGCCCGGTTTGCCAGAGGGGCTCGCACCCCCAATCGATGCGGGCATCGCGCCAGGGCTGCTGACGGATGCGGACCAGCATGCGGCCTGCGGCGGCTTCGAGCGCCTCGCCGGGCGTGGCGAACTCGCACGCGCCACCGGTGGCTTCGGCCAAGGCTCTCAGCACACCTTCGGCGGGCGACGAGCCCACGCCGATCGCGAAAACGCGGTGGCCGCTGGCACGGGCGGCAGCGATCATCTCCTGCGCCTGCCAGATCTCCCCGTCGGTCACCAGAAGCACGTCCGCGCCTGCGCTATCGCTGGGCACCGGCAGGGCGAACACGGCCTGCAGCGCGGCCTCCATTTCGGTGCCACCGAGGTTCGCGTCGATCGCGTCCACGGCCGGTGTCAGGCGCCGCAGCGTCTGCGGCGTGCACGCCGACGGCGCCAGAACATGCTCCACGCTGGAGCCGAAGCGGCTGACGCTGACCTGATCGTGTTCGGTCAGCCCGGCCAGCGCACCGTGCAGCGCGACCCGGGCCGAAGCGATGCTGTCACCGCCCATCGAACCGGAGCAGTCCACCAGCAGCTTGAGCGCGATGTGTTTGCGCGGCGTCGTGAGCGGCGGCTGCAGCGCCGCCATGACCACCACTGACGCAGCGTGCGGAACGGCGTCTCGTGCCTGAATCACGAGCGAAGGCAGGGGCTCACGGGGCTTCACCACGATCACCAGGTCGCGGTCCAGCCATGCACCGGGAGCGAGGTCGAGCCGCAGACCGCCCTCGACCGCCTCCCGCGTGAACCGGTGCGTCGGGCATTCGACGATGCCGCCTGCCAGAGCGCCAGCGATGGTCACCGAGAGTGCCAGGGGGCACTCCGCCAGCAGCGACGCATGCGGCACCTGGTGGGGTTGAAGCCCCGCGGACTCGGCGTTCCCGTACCTTGGCGCGATCGTGGTCGGAATCGACAGGCGCAGGCGCCCCTGCTCGAATGCCAGCGCTTCAGCGAACCGGACTTCGAGCACCAACTCGTCGCCGGGCTTGAGGTTGCCGATATTGGCTGTGTGCAGACCGCCGTCGAGGGCCTCGATCATCACCGGTGCATCGCCCTCGGTCAGGGCTTCCTCATACTGGCGCTCAGCCGCTCGCTTGGCGACCACGGTCCCGACCTTGCGCTCGCCGTTGAGTTCGGATGCGAAACCCATCAGCACGGCCTGCGTGGGCAGCGGAAAGGTGTAGACCACCTCCAGCACGCTGTCGCTGGTGTTGCGGTAGGTCTGGCGCAGCGTCAGATCGAAAAGCACGCCGTCCAGGCGGCCGTTGGCCCGCACGCCGCAAAGGACCGGTGCCGGGGCGCCCGCTTCGCGGCTCGCCAGGCCAAATGCCTTCGTTTCATCGTTCATCTTCGTTCTCCCTGAGCAAGTGGTCGGGCGTCACACGTCGCCGCGTGGCGTTCCGGTGTTCTGTTCGGACCTTGTCTGCCGGTAGAGCGCAGCCACGCCGCGGATGAAGGCACGCACCTGTTCGGGCGTCAGCCCGGCGCGCCCGGGCTCCAAGTGCACTTCCAGCCCGTCGGCGACCGTGACCCGGCTCCAGACCTCGACCGACCCAGGCGGAACGGGGCGGCGAGGCGGGTCTTCCGGTGCTCCGCCGATCAGCTCTCTCACGCGGTCCAGGCTGAGCCCGGCGTCCGTCCACCGGCGGATGAGCAGCAGTTGTTCGACATGCCGCCGCTCGTAGTACGCGCCGCGCTTGGCGCCTTCCGGCCGGCTGACGAGACCTTGCTGGATGTAGTAACGAACGGTTCGCGCCGTGAGCCCAGTCAGGGTCGCCAGATGATCGATGGACAGCCTCTCCCCGGCGGCAACTGAGGTGGCCGGAGCGGGTGATCCTGAAGTATCGGTCATGTGACATTTAAGTACACTTATTAACGACAGTCAAGTGTCGTATAGTTGGTGCCTAAGATCCACGCGGCTGGAGTTGGTTCGTGCCCCATGGGTTCGGCAGCTTGATCGAGGAGCGCGTCGGGCACTTGGGCCGCGGGGAGGACCGCAGAATCCGATCAGGGAGTAAACGGCATGCAGAAAACCCGCTTTGGTCTGGCCCTCGATGGTCAGTCTGGCTGGCTCTCGAAGGATGCGGTCGGCGAGTCGACCGTTGATCCGCTCGGGATGCTCACGGCCCTGGAGCCCCAACTCGGCTTGCTGCGGATGCCCGTGTCGCAAGCTGAAAGGGTGGTTCAGTACTCCATCAGTGGTGCGAGCATGGTTGGGACAGGCAGGCACCGTCGGATGCTTCGCCACGGTTGCTCGAAATGACCGCAGGCGAGGTCCGGTCTGCGAGCACAGCAGTCATAGAACGACAGCCGATCGAAACCGCTCGCTCGCCAAAGCAGTCGATCGTGTCGGCGCGCGCAGTCAGGTCGCGGAACCCCCGGTGGCGCGGAAGACCCGCACCGGGACCCCCTTGTCCTGCTGCCTGCCTTTCTGAGAGTCGCTCAGGTTGCCGAAAAAACAGTAGCCGTTGCGGCCTGCGCTTTTTGCAGCGTACAGCGCAGTGTCGGCATGTGCGATGAGTTGCTCCCGGACACAACCGTCCTGCGGAAACATGGCGATTCCCAGCGAAGCTCCCACAGAAACTGCGTTGCCATCGAAGACTCGTGCGTGGCCGATGGCGGCAACGACGCGACGGGCGACCGTCTCGACCTCATCGTGCCCAGCCGGGTTATCGAGCAGAACCATGAACTCGTCGCCTCCCAGCCGCGCCACCGTGTCCGAATGCCGTACCAGCGCCAGCAGGTCCTCCGCCACGGCCTTCAGCAGCCGGTCGCCGATAGCGTGCCCCAGCGTGTCGTTGACGACCTTGAAACGGTCCAGGTCGAGAAAGATCACCGCCACGCATCGGTCCTCGCGAGCGGTCTGGCCGATCAATTGGTCCAGCCGCTCGAGCAGCAGCATCCGGTTCGGCAAGTCGGTCAACGGGTCGTGGAAAGCCAGGTGGCGCAGACGCTCGCTGTTGCGCCAGCGCTCCGTGACGTCGCTGAACACCGAGACCCGTCGCCCTGGCGTGCCCGGTACGGCGCCGATCACAGTCACCGCCTGCCAAACCAGGAAGACGTTGCCGTCGCGCTGCCGCGCCCAGGTTTCGCCTTTCCAGCGGCCATGGGTTTCAAGGTCGCTGCGCACCTGGGCATGGAAAGCGGCGTCGTGGCGCCCCGCGTCGAGCAGGCTTGCAAGCCGGCCGATGACATCGATCGCCGGGTATCCGGTGACGGCGGTGAAAGCCGGGTTGACCGACAGGATGACGTCCGACTCGTCGGTGACCATGATGGCTTCCACGGTGTTCTCGACCACGCTGGCGGCCAGCCTGAGTTGGCCCTCGACCTCTTTGAGTTGCGTGATGTCGATGACGAGCACGAAAAAACCGGCAACAAGGCCATCGGCGGCGAAATCGGGGATGTAGTTGACCAGCGCGTGCGTTCGGCCGCTGCCGTCAGCCTTCGGCTGGCTGCGTTCGAAGCGCTGCGGCTGCCCTTGCAGCACGGCATCGATGTAGGGCTGGCTGAAGTGCAGCGTCGGCGCGTCCATCAGATCCTTCAACTGGGCACCGATCACCTCCTCCTGCGGCCGGGCGAACCACTCCAGATAGTCGATGTTGGCGAAGCGGCAGCGCAATTCGCGGTCCCAGTAACCGACCTGTCCTGGCACCGCGTTCGTCACGGTCCTCAGGAAGTGCTCACGCTCGGCCACCGCTGCCGAGGCGTCGGCAGCACGGGCGCGCGCGTTCAGCAACTCGGCCTCGAAGCGGCTGCGCTCGCTTGCAACGAAGAAGACCCAGACCCAGCACTCGGCGTCGCCGCTGCCGTCGGCATCGCGCCGGCGCTCGCAGTTCACCAACACCGGCAGTCGCCGCCCTTGTGCGCCGAACAGTTGCAGGTGGATCTCGCGCACGTTGCCGTCCTGCAGCAGCATCGGCCAGACGTGCGTCTGCAGGAACATGCGGCTGGGCAGCGGCAGCAGGTTCTCCAGCGGCTGCCCCAGCAACGCCTCGGCGGTTCTGTCTGTGAGCTGCAACGCGCTGTGGTTGACGGCCCGGATGACACCCGTGCCATCGGTGACCAGTACCGGACAGGGCACGTCGTCGAGCGTCGGCACCGTGTACCCAGGCAAGGCGCTATCCGCCGGCGAAGCAGGACCGCATGGCATCGACCACCAGTTGCGGATGCGTCATGTGGCTGCAATGCCCGGCCACCGGTAGGACCTGTAGCGTGCTGCCGCGCAAATGTGCATGCAGGTATTCGCCCACAGCCAGGGGTGCGAGCGCGTCCTGCTGGTGCTGCAGGATCAGGCAGGGTCGCGTGACGTGTGGCAGGTCGGCACGGTTGTCGGCAAAGAAGGTTGTGTGCGCGAAAACCCGAGCCACTGCCGGCTCGGTAGAACAAAAACTGTCGGACAGTTCGCCCGCGGCCTGCGCCGCGCCGTCGGCGCCCGCCACCACGGGGGCCAGGTACTGTGCCCAGCCGATGTAGTTCTGGTCCATCAGCGACAGCAACCCCTCCAGATCCTCCCGCTCGAAGCCGCCCGTGTAGCCGGGCGGGTCGTTCAGGAAACACGGCGACGGGCCGATCAGCACCAGCCGCTCGAACAGTTCGGGCCGCGCGATCGAGGCCAGCAGTCCGACGCTGCAACTCACCGAGTGCCCGACGAAGGTGACCCCGGAGGTCAGCTTGTACGCGTCGCAAACGTCGAGCACGTCCTGCGCATAGCCGCTCAATGACGCGTAGCGCCGGGCGTCGAAGGCGGCCAAGTCCGACTGGCCGCTGCCGACGTAGTCAAACAAGATTTGCCGGTGGCTCTCGGCAAAGGCCGGCGTGACGCGGCCCCACATCTTCTGGCTGCAGCCAAAGCCGTGTGCGTACAGCAGCACCGGGCCCTGACTGCCGAGCATGCGCGTGTTGTTGCGTTTGATGATGGGCATCTTCGTCCTCGCACGATTCATGGGGCCCGCCAGTTGACGGGCCAGCCGCTATATAAGCGTGCCCTGCCATTCTGCGCTGCGCCATCCGGCACCGATCGCCATATATGGACTGAAGGCGCCGGCCTGACCTCCGGTGACAGCCTTCGCCGTTCAAGATGCCGCTATGAGCCAGACGCAGCGCCAGCGGCCCCGGCATCACCCGAGGGCCGCCCCGGCGTCCAGCCAACGAAGCGAGGCGTCATACAGCCGACTCATTTCCATGGGCTTGGTGATGAAATCGTTCATGCCAGCTGCGGCGCACGCCTGCCGATCGTCGTGGAACGGGTTGGCCGTCAATGCCAGGATGGGGCGTGTGCGCCAACCCGGCAGGACCCGAATCAAACGCGTCGCCTCAAGGCCGCCCATCTCGGGCATCTGCATGTCCATCAACACGAGGTCGTAGGCGTCCGCAGCGGCCAAACGCACGGCCTGGCGGCCGTCGGTCGCGGTGTCCACGTCCAGGCCGACGCTGTGCAGCATGGCCAGTGCGACCTCGAGGTTGACCTCGTTGTCCTCGACCAGCAGGATTCGCGCACCGCGGTGGCGCTGGCGGAGTTGCATCTCGGCATCGGCCATGTCAACCAATTGCGGCGACGGCATCACACCATGACCGCGCAGCAGGCGGGCGGTGAACCAGAAGGCGCTGCCAACGCCCGCTGCCGTCACCCTGCAAATAGGGGATGCACGCGCCTTCTTCACAGGGCAACGCGTTTCGCCCGCGCGACCCACAAACGAGGGAGCGTGCTGCTCGATAGCCATTGCTAGACTCGCCCCCCAACGGGCAGCGCGAGGCTGCGGACCCGTCCTCGTTGGCATTCGTCTGGGCAAAATTCATGAGCAGCAGAAACACGAAAGTGGCAGTCGTCGGGCTCGGCTATGTCGGGCTGCCACTGGCGGTCGCGTTTGGCAAAAAGGGCCGCACGCTGGGGTTCGACTTGTCCGAGACAAAGATCGAGTCGTACCGCCGCCATGTCGACCCGACGGGCGAAGTGAGCGGCGCTGATCTGCGGGAGGCAGCGCTCGTCTTGTCGAGCGACCCGAGCGTGCTGCGCGAGGCCGATGTGGTGGTCGTGGCCGTACCCACGCCCGTTGACGACGCTCACGTTCCTGACTTTTCGCCGCTCGTAGGCGCGAGCATCACGGTGGGCAAGAATTTGAAACCCGGTGCCACTGTGGTTTACGAGTCGACGGTGTATCCCGGGGCCACCGAAGAGATATGCATCCCGCTGCTCGAAGAGCACTCCGGCCTGCGTTGGAAGAAAGACTTCTTCGTCGGCTATTCGCCCGAGCGCATCAACCCGGGAGATAAGAACCGAACGCTGACGAAGATCGTGAAAGTGGTGGCAGGCGACACGCCGCAGACGCTGGAGCTTCTGGCTCGGGTGTACGGCAGCATCATTGAGGCCGGGGTTCACCGTGCCAGCAGCATCAAGGTGGCCGAAGCAGCCAAGGTGATCGAGAACACCCAGCGCGACCTGAACATCGCGCTCGTCAACGAGTTGTCGCTGATCTTCCACCGCATCGGCATCGACACGCTTGAAGTGCTCGAAGCGGCTGGCACCAAGTGGAACTTCCTGCCGTTCCGCCCGGGCCTGGTGGGCGGGCACTGCATCGGCGTCGACCCGTACTACCTGACGCACAAGGCCGAGATGCTCGGCCACCACCCGCAGGTGATATTGGCCGGGCGGCGCATCAACGACGGTATGGGCAAGTACATCGCCGAGCAAACGGTCAAGCTGCTCATCAAGTCGGGCCTCGCGGTGAAAGACGCCGACATCACCGTGCTCGGCCTGACGTTCAAGGAAAACTGCTCGGACCTGCGCAACTCGAAAGTGATCGACATCATTCGCGAGCTGCAAAGCTACGGCGCCAACGTGCTGGTGCACGACCCGGTCGCCGCCGAAGCCGATGCCTGGCATGAGTACGGCGTGGCGCTGGTCGGCTGGGACGACCTGCCGCGAGCGAATGCCATCGTCGCCGCAGTCGCACACGACGAGCTGGTGGCGCGCACCGTTGACGACGTGGTTGCCAAGCTGATGCCGGGCGGCATCTATGTCGACGTGAAAGGCCGGGCCGACCGCGATGCCATGCGTGCGCGCGACGTGACGCTGTGGCGCCTGTGAGCGCGTCCGCATGGTCCGACCTGGCCGCCGCGCTGCGCGGCAGCAAGCGTCGTTGGCTCGTCACCGGCTCGGCGGGGTTCATCGGCAGCCACCTTCTCGAAGCCCTTTTGAAGGCCGGGCAGGCGGTCACGTCGCTCGATAATTTTTCGACCGGCCACCGCGCGAACCTGCATGATGTGCGGCGCAACGTCGGCGATGCCGCGTGGGCTGCTCACCGCTTCATCGAAGGCGACATCGCCGACCCGGCAGCCTGCGAAGACGCCTGCAGCGACATCGACATCGTGCTGCAGCAGGCTGCGCTGGGCTCGGTACCGCGCTCGCTCGACGACCCGCTGGCCACGCACCGCTCGAATGCGACTGGTTTCGTGACCCTGCTCGACGCGTCACGCCGGGCCGGCGTGTCCCGCTTCGTGTATGCCGCGTCGAGCTCCACCTACGGCGACTCGCCGCTGCTGCCGAAGGTCGAAGACGCGATCGGCCGTCCGCTGTCACCCTACGCCGTGACCAAATTGCTCAACGAGTTGTATGCCGACGTGTTTGCGCGCTGCTACGGCATCCAGACCGTCGGCCTGCGTTACTTCAACGTCTTCGGGCCGCGCCAGGACCCGCTGGGTGCCTACGCCGCCGTCATTCCGCGCTGGGCCAAAGCCATGCTCGGCGGCACGCCTTGCGCCATCAATGGCGATGGCCAGACCTCGCGCGACTTCTGCTACATCGCCAACGTGGTGCAGGCCAACCTGCGCGCGGCGTTGACCAGCGCCCCCGAGGCCGTGAACCAGGTCTACAACATTGCGGTGGGCCAACGCACTACGCTCACCGAACTGCACGAGCATCTGGCGAGCGCGCTGCATGTCCTGGTGCCTGACCTGGTGATTGCGCCGCCCGAATTCCGCCCGTTCCGCGCGGGCGACATCGCCCATTCGCTGGCCGATGTGTCCAAGGCCCGGGAGCGCCTCGGCTATGAGCCCACCCACACCGTGCGCCAAGGCCTGTGCGAGGCCGCAAGCTGGTACGCGCGCCGCGCGGCCGACGCCGCACCCGCGTGATGTGCCGGCGCAGCCGCGCCGAGCGAAGCGGCGACGGCCAGCAGATCGTGGTCGCTGAAACGTGGCTCGACGAGCGACAGACCCACCGGCAAACCGCTCGCGGCCACAAAGCCGGGCAGGTTGATGCACGGCACGTGCAGAACGCTCCAGAGGGCGTTGAAGGCGTACGAGCCGGTTGCTACCAGGCCCGCCCGGGCTTCGCCTTTCGTGCTGGGCGTGAGCACCGCGTCGCAGTGCGCGGCGACTCGGTCGAAGGTGGCGCGGCAGCTCGCCGCCGTGTCGTACGCCGCGCGCAGCTGGGCGCGGCTGAAGCCATCGAGGTTCTCGACCCGGCCACGAAGCGCTTGTGCAATGCGGCGCCGTGCAAGCGGTGCTCGGCGAGAAACAAGCCGCGGTGGGTGCGCGCCAGGCGAGTGCGCCAGCGCTTCGCAGCGGCGACCCGCAGGCCGCATCGATGCCGGGGCTGAAGCCCCGGTACAGCGGCGAGTTGGTGTCTTGGAAGTCGAGCACCTCGAACAGCGCTCCGTTGACCACCGCTGTGTTCTGCGGTGTTGCGCGGGTACCGAACCAAAGCACGTGTGCTGCGGGCTCAGCGGCCGGTCGCTCGGATGAAACCCCAGCGCTGGCCCAATCGTGGAGGATGCGCACCGCGTTGTGGTCGGTCACGCCGACCAAGGCCTTCAGCTGGTTCAGTAGCAGGTGCCATGCCCTTGCTCGATAGCGCCTCGGGCCAGCATGCTGACCGGCATCGAGACCTTCGAGCGGCGCACCCAGATGCTCGAAATGTTCAACGGCGACCAACTGGTGCAGAGCATCCGCGAGAGCGGGTACGCCACCTGCCACCGCAACCCACACACGGCCTGCCCGGGCAAGACCTCGTCGATCGGCGTGCCGGTGTTCGAATGTGATCGGGTCGTGTGCACGTTGACGCTGGTGTTCTTCGCCACCTCGATGCGGATGGCCGAAGCGGTGAAGCGCTGCGCGGCGGCGCTGAAGGCCGTCGGGAGTGCCCTGTCGGACGGACTCACCCACGGCAAGCGCGGCGCTGAGGTGAATGAGCGCTTGCCGAGTGTGGCCGCGTTGCCCCCGCGAGCCAGCCGCTCGGCTTCTGTTTCGGCTTCTGCGTTCGCGACGGCGCATTGAGACGTCGGGCGGGCCGTTGCCCTGCAGACCTGACGTGTCGATCCAAGCCGGTGCGATGACGCTGGGTCAATGATGTCGAAATGACCATCGACAGTGGCCACCTTCGCGCCACGCGCCGGCGCCGCCGACGCGACGATCTACTTGTATGGGCCGTTCGCGGCTGGCGATGAGGGTGGTGCCGCGTGCGTCGCGCGCACTACAGCGGGCATCAAAGCAGGTCGAACAGTGTCCGCGCCACCACCTTGGTCGCGCGGCGCAGGTCAGCGAGATCGAGCCGTTCGTCGGCGCGCTTGGCGTGGGACTCGCGCACCGTGCGCGGCCCGGCACCGTAGATCACGCCGGGAATGCCGCGCTCAGCGTATAGACGCACATCGGTGTAAAGCGGCGTGCCCCCGGCTGGAATGGCTTCACCGAACACGGCCTCGCCATGCTTCTGAATGGCCTGCACCAGCGGCTGGTTGCCGGGCAGGGGTTTCATGGCGCGCGCCAGCAGCAGACGCTTCACGTCGACGCGCAGTGCATGGCCGCCGCGCGGTGGATTGAACGTGGCTGCAGCTTGCGCAATCGTGCTGCGCAGCGCCGCTTCAACTTCGGCCGGGTCTTCTTCGGGGATCATGCGGCGGTCGAGCTTGAGCACGACCTTACCGGGGATCACGTTGGTATTCGTGCCGCCGTGGATCTGGCCGACGTTGAGGTAGGGGTGGGTGATGCCCTCGACCTTGGACGTCACCGCCAGGTAGTCGTGGTTCAGGGCATACAGCGCATTGAGGATCTGCACCGCGCCTTGAAGTGCGTCGGTGCCGCTGTCGGGAATGGCGGCGTGGGCCATGTCGCCATGCACGGTCACCTCCATCTGCAGGCAACCGTTGTGCGCCACCACCACCTGGTAGCTGAAGCCGGCGGCGATCATCAGGTCGGGCTTCGTGAAGCCCTGCTTGAGCAGCCAGCCAGGCCCGAGCTCACCGCCGTACTCTTCGTCGTAGGTGAAGTGCAGTTCCACGCTGCCTTCCAGCTTGGCGCCCAGCGACTCGAGCGCGCGCACCGCGAAGGTGAAGCTGGCCATGTCGCACTTGCTTACGGCCGTGGCGCGGCCGTAGATCTTGCCGTCGACCACTTCACCGCCATACGGGTCGTGTGTCCAGCCTTCGCCGGGTGGCACCACGTCGCCGTGGGCATTCAGCGCAATCGTCGGGCCCTCGCCATAGCGCCGCCGCACGATCAGGTTGGTGATGCTCTGCAAGCCGGCGGCCCGCACTTCGTCGGCCGGCACCGCATGCTTCTCGGCGGTCAAGCCCATGGCCGCCAGCAGTTCGGCGGTGCGTTCGGCGTGCGGTGCGTTGTTGCCGGGCGGCGTGTCGGTGGGCACGCGCACCAGCTCCTGCAGGAAGCACAGCTCTTCGTCGAAGTGCGCGTCAACCCAGGTGTCCAGCGCCGCGTAGGCCGCATCAGACGCGTTGAACGCGGGTGCGGTCATGACGGCTCCGTGGCAAGTTGGTCGAGCAGGTTCTGGAACGCGCGCACGCACAGCTCGGTGTCGTCGTTGGTGATGGCTTCAAGCGGGTTGTGGCTGATGCCGGCGTTCAGGCCGCGCATGAACAGCATGGCCTGCGGCATGGCTTCGTGCATCTTCATGGCGTCATGGCCGGCGCCACTGGGCATGGTGTGCAGCGGCAGGCCGAGGGCACTGACCGCGCGCTCCCAACGCCGTTGCCAGGCGGCGGCACTCGGCGCTGCGGCAGCGCGCATGGTTTCTTCGAGCCTGAAGTGCAGGCCGCGGCGCTCGCACAAGGCGTGCAGTTCGGCCCGGATGTCGTTGGCGCAGGCATCGCGCACGGCGTCGGTCGTGGCGCGAACGTCGATGCTGAACTTGCAGCGCCCCGGCACCACGTTGATGGAGCCGCTGGGCACTTCGAGCATGCCGACGGTGGCGACGAGGTGTGTCACCGAGCCGGCGCGTTTCTCGACGTACAGCGCCAGTTCTGCGGCAGCGGTGGCGGCGTCCCGCCGGCGGTCCATCGGGGTCGTGCCCGCGTGGCTGGCCATGCCGATGATCTCGCCCACGTAGCGCACGCTGCCATTGATCGACGTGACGATGCCCAGCGGCAGGTTCATCTCGTTCAGCACCGGCCCTTGTTCGATGTGGGCCTCGACAAAGCCGAGGTAGCGGCTCGGGTCGCGTTTGAGGCCGGGGATGTCGTCCGGGCACAGGCCGGCGTGAAGCATGGCGTCGCGCATCGTTACGCCGGCCGCGTCTTGCTGGGTCAGCCAGGCGGTATCGAAATGGCCGGTGAGCGCGCTCGAGCCGAGAAACGCCGCCTTGTAACGTTGACCTTCTTCTTCGGCGAAGCCGATCACTTCGAGACCGAAAGGCATGCGGCGGCCCTGACGGTGCAGCTCGCGCACGCAGACCATCGGCACGAGGATGCCCAGGCGGCCGTCGTACTTGCCGCCGTTGCGCACGGTGTCGTAGTGCGAGCCGGTCAGGAGGCGCTTCTCAACGCGGTCGGCCTGCGCGCCGGCGGCGGCGTGGTGATCGCCGTTGTGATCACCGTAGTAGGTGCCGACCACGTTGCCCACCGCGTCGATCACCACGTCATCGAAGCCGCACTCGTGGCGCATCCAGCCGGCCAGCTGCTGCGCGCAGGCACGGTGCGCGTCGGTGAGGTAGGTGACGGTCAGTTCCCCGCGCTCGGCGCAGCCCGCATCGCTGTGGGCCGCCAGTTGCCCGGCCCAGTCCCACACGGCGTTGCCCAGCACCGGCTCGTGGCCGAACTTGTCGTTCAGCCGGATCTCGGCGATACGGTGAATGTTGCGCAGGCACTCGGCGAGTTCGAAGTCAGGGTGGTTGGCGAGCCGCCGCTCGAAGGTGGCGATGATCTCGGCCTTGGCGAGGCCGAGGCTGCGCGGCCCGCGCACGGCCAGGAGGAACGGGAAGCCGAACTTGGCGTTGTAGTCGGCGTTCAGCCGCTGAATGTGCTCGTACTCCGCCGGCGTGCAGTCGGTCAGGCTGGCCTTGCCTTGTTCGTTCGTGGACTCTCTGGTGAGCGTCTTGCTGACCATTGCCTTGCCCGCTAGCTCGGGGTGGGCACGGATCAGCTTGAGCTGCGCGTCGCGCCCGGCCGCACGGACCACCTCGACCAACGCGAGTTTCAGCTGCGCGAGGCTCGCGTATGGGCGCTGCGGCGCCGCCAGCTCGGCGATCCATGGCGAGTGTTCGTAGGTGCCGTCCAGCAAGCTTGCGAAATCGGTTGGGCTCGCCGCGTTGATCTGCTCGAGCGTGATCGTGTTCATTCCCATGCTCAGCCCCATGCCATTGCGTGATCAGGATCGAAGGCGTGATGGACCTTCCAGTGGCGCGCGATGTCGATGCGCCGCGTGACCCAGACGCGGTCGTGCTGTCCGATGTGATCGAGAAAGCGCTGCAGGCCGCGCATGCGCCCCGGCCGGCCGAGCAGGCGGCAGTGCATGCCGATGCTCATCATCGACGACCGCTCGGCGCCTTCGGCGTAGTGCACATCGAACGCGTCGCGCAGGTACTCGAAGAACTCGTCGCCGTGCGAGAAGCCCTGCGGCAGCGCGAAGCGCATGTCGTTGCAGTCAAGCGTGTAGGGAACCACGAGCTGTGGAATCTGGGTGCTGTCGGTCTTCCTGACCTGCAGCCAGACGGGCAGGTCGTCACCGTAGTAGTCGCTGTCGTACTCGAAGCCGCCGAAATCGGCGACCAGGCGGCGCGTGTTCGGGCTGTCGCGCCCGGTGTACCAGCCCAGTGGCCGCTCACCGGTCACGCGCTGTATGGCCGCCATGCCGCGCGCCATGTGCTCGCGCTCGGTGGCTTCGTCCACGGCCTGGTAGTTGATCCAGCGCCAGCCGTGGCAGGCGATCTCATGCCCCAGTTCCGTGAGCGCGGCCGCAAGCTCCGGGTTGCGCTCGAGTGCCATGCCGGTGCCGAACACGGTGAGCGGCAGGCCGCGCTTCTCGAACTCGCGCACCAGGCGCCACACGCCCACGCGCGAGCCGTATTCGTAGATGCTCTCCATGGTCAGGTGCCGGTCGGGGAAGGCTTCGGGGTTGAACATCTCGGACAGGAACTGCTCGCTGCCGGCATCGCCATGCAGCACCGAGTTCTCGCTGCCTTCCTCGTAGTTCAGCACGAACTGCACGGCCACTCGGGCCTGCCCCGGCCAATGGGCTTGAAGCCCTTGTCGGCCGTAGCCTTTCAGGTCTCTGGGGTAGGGTGAATTCATTTGGATGCAGAGTTGAGCACCTGGGCCAGGTCGGTGTCGCGCGGGCGCAGGTGCAGGTTCTGTTCGACGTGTTCCAGGTGTTCCAGGGTCAGCCGCACGGCGGCCTTGGCGTCGCGCCGCTCGAAGGCATCGACGATGGCCACGTGCTCTGCCAGCGACGCCTCGGCCGAGTGAGACGATTGGTACATCAGCGCGATCAGCGACGACCGCGTCAGCAGGTCGGTGAGCAATTGCGCGAGTACATCGTTGCCGAGCATCTGCGCCAGCACCACGTGGAAGTCGGCGAGCAAGCGCGTGCGCCCCGGCACATCTGTGCTGGCCACGGCTGCCCGCTCGGCCTGCAGATGGCGGTGCAGTTCCGCGACCTGTGCATCGGTGATCACCGCGCACAGCTGCCGAGTCAGCGCTGCCTCGAGAATCTGGCGCACCTCGAAGACCTGGCGTGCCTCTTCGACGCTCGGGCTTGCCACAAACGCACCGCGCGCCGGTTCGAGCACCACCAGGCGGTCGCGGCTGAGCTGGTTCAGCGCTTGCCGCACCAGGGTGCGCGAAACCTTGAAGATGTCGGCAATCTTCTGCTCGGACAGCTTGGTTCCCGGCATCAGCCGCCGCCCGATGACCGCTGCGGTGATCGATTCGACGATGCGTTGCGTGCTGCCCGACGCCGCATCTTTGCCACTCGACATGCGAGCGCGTGTGGACCTTGGCGTACGTGCCGATGCAGAGATGGGCTGTATGACCTTGAGGCCGGTGCGGCCCCCGGTCAGAGCGCTGGACATGCTGATGGCTCCGGATTCGGTTGACTTGACAGCCATAGTGTATACACTTTGCTTCTGTCCGCAAGTCAGAAGTGCGCCCGACGGGCACAGATGGAGCGGCGCACATCTTTTGTGCCGCGGCTGCCTGGGACCGGTCCTTGCCGTGTCTTGCAGGCAGGCGCCACCCAACCTAAAGGAACCCGATGGGGCACCTCAGCACCCACGTGCTTGACACCATGAACGGCTGCCCGGCGGCTGGCATGGCCGTGAAGCTGCAGCGAGTCGACGGTGATCAGGTCGAAACGATCAAGGTGTTCACGCTCAATGCCGACGGCCGAAACGAAGGTGGCGCCTTGCTCGACGCGCGTGCCATGGCAGTTGGCCGGTATCGGCTCGTGTTCTCGGTGGCGCCCTATTTCCGTGGCATCGGTGTTCAATTGCCCGAGCCCCCGTTCATCGGCGACGTGACCATCGACTTCGGCATCGCCGACGCGGCCGGCCGGTACCACGTGCCGCTGCTGGTCAGCCCGTGGGCCTACTCGACCTACAAGGGCTCGTGACCGGGCCGTCCCGGCATCCACTAAAAAACGTCATGATTGGAGGCATCGCACCTGCAATCGTGTATGCAGTCGTGAATACAATTTTCCCCTGAGAACTCGATGGAAGCGTACCTGCTCGACTGGCTCAACCTGCTGCTGCGGTGGGCCCACATCATCACCGGGATCGCATGGATCGGCGCCTCGTTCTACTTTGTCTCGCTCGACAACAGCCTGACCCCGCCGCAGAACCAGGCCGACGTTGACAAGGGCGTCGGCGGTGAGCAGTGGGGGGTGCACGGCGGCGGCTTCTACCACCACCAGAAGTACCCCGTGTCGCCCGGCTATGTGCCCGATCAGTTGCACTGGTCGATGTGGGAGAGCTACTCCACCTGGCTCACCGGCTTTGCACTGTTCACGGTGCTGTACCTCTACAACGCCAGCACCTTTCTGATCGACAAGACGCTGTTCGACTGGTCGCCGGCCGCCGCCGTGAGCACCGCGCTCGCATTCTTCGTCGCGTTCTGGGTGCTCTACGACACGATCTGTCGCACGCTCGGCCGTGGCCGCAGCGGCGACGTGATCGTCGGCGCCTGCGTGTTCGTGCTGATCGTGTTCGCATCGTGGCTGTCGTGCCACTTGTTCGCGGGCCGAGCCGCCTTCCTGCTGGTCGGCGCCATGGTGGCGACCACGATGAGCGGCAACGTCCTGTTCTGGATCATTCCAGGCCAGCGCACTGTCATCGCGGCGATCAAGGCCGGCGAGCCGGTCGACCCGGCGCACGGCCAGCGCGGCAAGCAGCGCAGCGTCCACAACACGTTCTTCACGCTGCCGGTGCTCTTCGCGATGATGAGCAACCACTATGGCTTCACCTACGGCGCGAAGAACAACTGGGTCGTGCTGGTCGCGATCATGCTGGCGGGTGCCTTGATCCGCTTCTCGTTCGCGCTGCGGCACAAGGCGCTCGCCTACGGCAAGCCGGTGCCGTGGCGCTACGCCGTCATCGGCGTGCTGTTGCTGGGCGTGACGATCTGGGCCGTCAGGCCCGATGCGCAGCCGGTCACGGCAGCCGCCGAGCCGGCGACCTTTGCGCAGGTTCAAGGCGTCGTCACGCAGCGCTGCGTGCTGTGTCACGGCGCGGCCATGCAAAGCAAGAACGTGCGGCTCGACTCGGCCGACGAAGTGGCCAGACATGCCCAGGCGATCTACCAGCAGGCGGTGGTTCTCAAGGCCATGCCGATGAACAACGCCACCCAGATCACGGACGACGAACGGGCGCTCCTCAAGCGATGGTTCGAGGCCGGCGCGTCAACGAAGTGACGACGCGGGCCAAGGTGGTGTTGGACGCAACCTGCGCCTAAGAAGAGTGCGGCAAAGCGACCGGGCTGATCGATGCACCTGGATCGGCGGCGGGAGCCTCGTCGTCAATGGCGGCAATGTTCTGGGCGAGTTGCCCCTTCGGCCCCTGCACCAGTTCGTAACTCACGCGACCACCCTGCTTGAGGGTGCGGAAGCCCTCCATCTGGATGGCGGAGAAGTGCGCGAACACGTCTTCGCCGCCGGCTTCGGGTTCGATGAACCCGAAGCCCTTTGCATCGTTGAACCATTTGACCGTACCCGTCGCCATGGTGATGCTCCCGCTCTCAAGCAAATGGGGCTGTGCCACTTTGCTTGACCCTTGGGGGCGGAAATGTCGAAGACCTTCCTTTGGGGCAGCACAGTAGCACCGGGGACATTCTGGTCCTACGCGAAATCAGCTGTCAATCCAGAGAACCCGGGTACGGCCAGCCAAGCGGGCCGCCGCCGTTCGGGAACTGATGTACGAAGAATCGCTTGGGCTGCGCACCATTTCCGGGCTTGTGTATTGCCCAGTGGGTGCAATATCGAAAGGGTTGCAACGGCGAAGGCCCAACTCGATAGAATGAATCCATGCCCGACGACACCCCTCTTCCCACCGCGCCACCGGCAGCTCGGCCCCACCCGGACGACGGGCAGGGCGCCGTCGTGGTCGAGCGGCAGGCGGCTCGCACCGAGCCTCCGCGCATGTACCAAGTGGTGCTGCTCAACGACGACTACACCCCGATGGAGTTCGTCGTGATGGTGCTTCAGGAATACTTCAAACGCGACCTCGAAACCGCGACCCAGATCATGCTGAAGATCCACCATGACGGACGAGGCGTTTGCGGTGTCTACACAAAAGACGTCGCTGCAACGAAGGTTGAACTCGTGTTGGCCGCCGCACGGCGCGGTGGCCACCCGCTGCAATGCATTATGGAGGCCGCATGATTGCGCAAGAGCTTGAGGTAAGTCTGCACATGGCGTTCGTCGAGGCGCGCCAGCAGCGCCACGAATTCATCACGGTCGAGCACCTGTTGATGGCGCTTCTCGACAACCCGTCGGCCGCCGAAGTGCTGCGCGCCTGCGCCGCCAACGGCGACGATTTACGCAAGAGCCTGCTCGGTTTCATCAAGGAGAACACGCCCACTGTGGGCGGCTCCGATGAGGTCGACACGCAGCCGACGCTGGGGTTCCAGCGGGTGATCCAGCGCGCCATCATGCATGTGCAGTCCACCGGCAGTGGCAAGAAGGAGGTGACTGGTGCAAACGTGCTTGTCGCGATCTTCGGCGAGAAGGATTCGCACGCCGTCTACTACCTGCACCAGCAGGGCGTGACGCGCCTCGATGTCGTCAACTTCATTGCGCACGGCATCAAGAAAACCGACCCGCCGGAGCCGAGCAAGCCTGGCGAAGGCAGTAGCGGGAACAGTGGCAACAGCGAGAACGAGAAGGAAGAGGGCGACGGCAAAGGCACGCCGCTCGACCAGTTCACACAGAACCTGAACCAACTCGCCCGCGATGGCAAGATCGATCCGCTCATCGGCCGCGAGCACGAGGTCGAACGCGTCATCCAGATCCTCTGCCGCCGGCGCAAGAACAACCCGCTTCTCGTGGGCGAGGCCGGTGTGGGCAAGACCGCCATCGCCGAGGGCTTGGCATGGCGCATCACCCAGAAGGAAGTGCCGGAAATTCTGGCCGACTCGGTGGTGTATTCACTCGACATGGGCGCGTTGCTGGCCGGCACCAAGTACCGCGGTGACTTCGAGCAGCGCCTGAAAGGCGTGCTCAAGAACCTGAAGGACCAGCCCAACGCGGTGCTCTTCATCGACGAGATCCACACGCTGATCGGCGCGGGCGCGGCCTCGGGTGGAACGCTGGACGCGAGCAACCTGCTGAAGCCGGCGCTCAGTTCGGGTGCGATGAAGTGCATCGGTGCGACCACCTTCACCGAGTATCGAGGCATCTTCGAGAAAGACGCGGCGCTCTCAAGGCGTTTCCAGAAAGTCGACGTGGTCGAGCCTTCGGTCGAGCAGACGGTCGAGATCCTGAAGGGCCTGAAGTCGCGCTTCGAAGAGCACCACAGCGTGAAGTACGCGCTCGGCGCGCTTCAGGCTGCTGCCGAACTTTCGGCCAAGTTCATCAACGATCGACACCTGCCCGACAAGGCCATCGACGTGATCGACGAAGCCGGTGCGGCGCAGCGCATCCTGCCCAAGAGCAAGCAGAAAAAGACCATCACGCGCGCCGAGGTCGAAGACATCGTGGCGAAGATCGCCCGCATTCCGCCCGCGAGTGTGTCGAACGATGACCGCTCCAAACTCAAGACGCTGGACCGCGACTTGAATAGCGTTGTGTTCGGCCAAGAGCCGGCCGTCGAGGCCATCTCGGCCGCAATCAAGATGGCGCGCTCGGGCCTCGGCCGGCCGGACAAGCCGATCGGCTCGTTCCTGTTCAGCGGCCCGACCGGCGTGGGCAAGACCGAGGTCGCGAAGCAGCTCGCCTACATCCTCGGTGTCGAGCTGATCCGCTTCGACATGAGCGAGTACATGGAACGCCATGCGGTGAGCCGCCTGATCGGCGCGCCACCGGGCTACGTCGGCTTCGACCAAGGCGGCTTGCTGACCGAAGCGGTGTCGAAGAAGCCGCATGCGGTGCTGCTGCTCGACGAGATCGAGAAGGCGCACCCGGATGTGTTCAACGTGTTGTTGCAGGTCATGGACCATGGCACGCTGACCGACAACAACGGGCGCAAGGCCGACTTCCGCAGCGTGATCATCATCATGACGACGAACGCCGGTGCCGAGACGATGAACAAGGCGACCATCGGCTTCACCACGGCGCGCGAGTCCGGCGACGAGATGGCCGACATTAAGAAGCTGTTCACGCCCGAGTTCCGCAACCGGCTCGATGCGACCGTGAGCTTCAAGCCGCTGGACGAAGAAATCATTCTTCGCGTGGTCGACAAGTTCCTGCTGCAACTGGAAAGCCAGCTGACCGAGAAGAAGGTCGAGGTCACGTTCACCGACGCCTTGCGCAAGCAACTCGCGAAGAAGGGCTTCGACCCGTTGATGGGCGCCCGGCCGATGCAGCGCCTGATCCAGGACACGATCCGTCGTGCGCTGGCCGACGAGTTGCTGTTCGGCAGGCTCGTCGATGGTGGCCGCCTGACTGTGGACGTCGACGCCGATGGCAAGCCGCTGCTCGACATCCAGCCGATGAAGAAGAGCGACAAGCCGAAGGCCGAACCCGCAACCGCTTAGTGCGGCGGCGCATTCATTGCAAGCGGGCCTTCGGGCCCGTTTTGCTTTGGCGCGCCGCGTTCAGCGCGCCATGGCCGGGTCTTGCTTGAAGAAGCCGCGCAGTAATTCATAGAGCGGCGCGTGCTGGCTTCGCAGATCATGCGGCGCGACGAAGAACACCTCGCACGCCACGGCGAAGAACTCTTCGATGGCCTCGGCTGCGTACGGGTCGAGCAGCGTGTCTTCTTCGTTGTCGACGCGATCACAGAACGCGTCGAACTCTGTCTCGAGGACGCGCAGCCACTGTTCGCGCGCAGCCCGGTCGGGCAGGGGCGGCACACCGTCGGCAAGGCCGTCGCGCATGTCGAGCACATGGGCGAACTCGTGGATCACGACGTTGTAGCCGTACTCGGCCGATTCGCCGGCCTCGGCAACGTCGCGCCACGACAGCATCACCGGCCCGCCGTGCATGGCTTCGCCCGAGAGTTCTTCTTCGTATTCATGTACCACGCCGTCGTCGTCGGTGAACTCGCGCTGTGCGATCGCGCCATCGGCATGCACCACGATGCCGACGAAGCCGTCGTACCACGCCAAGCCCAGTTCCAGCACCGGCAGGCAGGCTTGTGCCGCTATGGCCGCCGCCATGTCGTCATCGATCTGCAGGCCGTGCGCGCCGCTGAATTCTTTCTCCGCGAGGAACAGCGTGCTCATGTCGCGAAGGCGGTCGACATCGCCGGCGCTGCGATGGGCCAGGAACGGGAAGCGCGCCAGCGTGAGTTGCCACAAGGCGTCTGGGATGGCGCGCGTCGCCAGCGTGCGGGCATCTCGGCGCCGCTTCAGCCACGACAGCATGGTCAGCGGGCCGGCGCAACTGCCGGGACAGCCGCGACAGCCGCATCAAGGCTCAGGCGCACGAAGCCGCTGGCACGCCAGCGCAAGACCTCGGCGCGCGGTCTTGCGCCGTGGTCCAGCTCCCAATCGCTGAGAACGCGGCGCATTCGGCCGGGCGCCAGGGCCTCGTCGCCAGGCCGATGGGTGTGGCCGTGGATCAGCGTCGGCGCGTTCGCGCGCTGCATCCACGCGATGGTCGTGGCGCGGTCCACATCGAACCACGGGCCGGTGTGACCGGCCTGGTGCGTTTCGCTTTGCGCCCGCATCTGCCGCGCCAGCACCCGCCGCTGCGCGAGCGGCTGGGCCAGCACCGCGGCCTGCCACGCGGGGCTGCGCACTTCGGTTCGCAGGCGCTGGTAGTCGAGGTCGGCGGTGCACCAGGCGTCGCCATGGGTGAGCAGAACCCGCTCGCCGAACGCGGTCAGCACCAGCGGGTCGGGCAGGGCCTGCACGCCGCATGCGAGCAGCATGTCGGCGCCCAGCAGGAAGTCGCGGTTGCCGACCATGAACGCGATGTGTCGCCTGGCGGACGCGGCCCTCAGCACCGCAGCACACTTCGCCTCGAACCCTTCGAAGCGCGCGTCGTCACCGACCCAGGCCTCGAACAGATCGCCAAGAATGAACACCACATCCGCCGGCGTGTGCTGCAGGTGCGCCGCAAAGGCGTCGAAGCCGCGCGGTGTGTCTTCCGCGAGGTGCAGGTCGCTGATGAAGTCGATTGCCTGCCAAGCCGCGTTCGCGTGCAACTCCGGCAGGGTGACGGACAGGGCCACAGACACCGGCAGGGTCATGTGCGCCGGCCCCGTGACAGGGCGCCTCAGGCGACGCGCGACGCGCTGATGATCGTCACGTCTTCCACAGGTACGTCACCGTGGCCGCCCTTGCTGCCGGTCTTGACGCGCTCGATCGCGTCGACCACGTCGTTGCCCGACACGACCTTTGCGAAAACCGCATAGCCCCAACCCGAAGCCGACTCGGAGGTGAAGTCGAGGAAGCCGTTGTCGGTGGCGTTGATGAAGAACTGCGACGTGGCCGAATGCGGCGCCGAGGTGCGCGCCATCGCCAGCGTGTAGTGCTTGTTCTTCAGGCCGTTGTTGGCTTCGTTTGCGATCTCCCCGCGTGTGGGCTTCTGCTTCATGCCGGGCTCGAAGCCGCCGCCCTGCACCATGAAGCCGGGGATCACGCGGTGGAATACCGTGCCGTTGTAGTGCCCGCTGTCCACGTAGGCGAGGAAGTTCTTGGAGGAGGCGGGCGCCTTCGCTTCGTCGAGTTCGATGCGGATGGTGCCCTTACTGGTTTCGATGTCGACTTGTGTGCTCATGGGGTTCACTTTTCCAGAGTTGCCTTGATGATGGTGACCGGCATCGACGGCACGTCGTTGTGCCCGCCTTTGCTGCCGGTCGGTACTTCGCGGATCTTGTCGACCACGTCCATGCCCGCGACCACCTTGCCGAACACGGCATAGCCGTTTCCGTCGGGCGAGTTGGCGGCGTTCAAGCGGTCGTTGTCCTGCACGTTGATGAAGAACTGCGATGTGGCCGAGTTGGGGTTGCCAGTGCGTGCCATGGCAAGCGTGCCACGCGCATTGCCCAGACCGTTCCTGCTTTCGAGCGGAATCGGCGCGCGCGTGGGCCTTTCCTTCATGTCGGCCGTCATGCCGCCGCCCTGGATCATGAAGCTCGGGATGACGCGGTGAAACACCGTGCCGTCGTAGTGGCCTGCCTTCACGTACTGCACGAAGTTCTCGACCGTCTTGGGCGCCTTCGCCGCATCGAGTTCGACGACGATGTCGCCGGCCGAGGTGTTGAGCTTGACCTTCTGGGCCAGCGCCGCGAGCGGGGCGGCGAATGCTAGCGCCAGCACGACAATGCGTGTCGCGTAAGTGAGTGAGCGGTTCATGATGGTTTGCATCGGGTGATGGGGAGGGTCGTCATTTTGCCGCGCTCGGCAGTCGCACGAGAGCTGGCGGGCCAATGAGCTGGAGGGCCAATGTGAGCTTTGGGCCGGCGCTGGTGTTCGTTGCATCGAGCTGCAGCGCCCGCGCATAGGCCTGCGTCGCCAACGCCACGTACACGTCGCCCAGGTTCTCGTGTGCCGTCGCATAGCCCGGGTTGGCGCGCAGGGCTTGTTCCAGCGTAGCGCGCGCGCGGGGGTAGTCGCCGGCCTGTGCGTAGAGCGCGGCGAGGTTGTTGTAGGGTTCGGCCAGGTCGGGGTAGTCGTCGCCCAGCTTCTCGAACACAGCGCGAGCTTCGGCGCTTCGCTGTGCATCGGCCAGCATCACGCCTTTCATGAAACGAAGCTGCGGGTCGTTCGGCCGCGCCTGCAGTGCGCGCTCTGCCAACTGCAGGGCGGCAGCTGTCTGGCCGGCATAGTGAAGGCGTTGCACGTCGCCGAGTTCGTCGGCCTGCGCAACGCCAGTGGCTGCGGCGCCGATGCACAGAACGAAGATGATGGCCGAGCGGCGAAGCGTTGAAAACATGGCCGAGCGGCGAGTCGTTGAAGTGGCGAGGTGCGCAGTCGGCAGACGGGCTACTGGGTCGAACGTTGGGCCCCCGCTATACTGAATTTCATTGTAGTGCAGGGCCTCGTTTCACCCGACCGATAGCTGCCCGCCGACACCGGCCCAACGCGACTCTGGTTGGCCCGAAGCACTCAATCCACCCAGCTCGACACCGCCCGCACGGCCCATGACACTCCGCATTTACAACACGCTGACCCGCAGCCTGGCCGACTTCAAGCCGCTCGACGCGAACCACGTGCGCATGTACGTCTGCGGCATCACCATCTACGACCTGTGCCATGTGGGCCATGCCCGAATGATGGTCGCGTTCGACCTGATCTACAACTGGTTGCGTGCGCTGGGCTATCAGGTGACCTATGTGCGCAACGTGACCGACATCGACGACAAGATCATCCGCCGCGCACTCGAACGTGGCATCACCTTGCGCGCGTTGACCGACGAGATGATCACCGCGATGCACACCGACCTCGACGCACTCGGCATCGCCCGCCCGACGTACGAGCCACGCGCCACCGAGCACGTGCCGCAGATGCTCGCGATGATCGGCACGCTCGAAGGCAAGGGCCTGGCGTACCGTTCAACCAATGGGGACGTGAACTACGCGGTGCGCAAGTTCCCGGGCTACGGCAAGCTGTCGGGAAAGTCGATCGATGAGTTGCGTTCGGGTGAGCGCGTTGCGGTGCTCGACGGCAAGGAAGACCCGCTCGACTTCGTGCTCTGGAAGCATGCCAAGCCCGATGAGCCGGCCGACGCCAAGTACGAATCGACCTACGGCCCGGGCCGCCCCGGTTGGCACATCGAGTGCTCGGCGATGGCTTGCGCGTTGCTCGGCGAGCAGTTCGACATTCACGGCGGCGGCATGGACTTGCAGTTCCCGCACCACGAGAACGAGATCGCGCAGAGCGAAGGTGCAACCGGCAAGGCGCCGGCCATCGTCTGGGCCCACAACGGGCTGCTCAACGTCGATCACGTGAAGATGTCGAAGTCGCTCGGCAACTTCTTCACCATTCGAGAAGTGCTCGAGCGCTACGACGGCGAGACAGTGCGCTTTTTCATGCTGCGCACGCACTACCGCAGCCCAGTCAACTTCAGCGACGCCACGCTCGACGATGCGCGCAATTCATTGCAACGGCTGTACACCGCGCTCGAAGGGCTGGACGTGCCCACGCGTCCCATCGACTGGGCGCAACCTCAGGCGGCCGCGTTCCGCACCGCGATGAACGACGACTTCAACACGCCGGTGGCGGTGGCGGTGCTGTTCGAGTTGGCGGGTGAGGTGAACCGTACCCGATCGCTCGACGCAGCGGCCTTGTTGAAGGCGCTGGCGGCCACGTTGAACTTCCTGCAGCAAGACCCCCGCAAGTATCTTCAGGGTGGCAGTGGTGTCGATGAGACGATGGTCGCCCGGCGCATCGCCGAGCGTGCAGATGCCAAGCGCACGCGCAACTTTGCGCTTGCCGATCAGATCCGCAAGGATCTGCTGATGCAGGGCATCGTGCTGCAAGACTCACCCACCGGCACGACCTGGATGAAGGCGTGACGACCATGCCCAAAGCGCTGGTGGCTGCCACATCTGCATTCGCGTCCACGCCGGTGCCGGCCGTGCAAGTCACACCCGAGCAGGTGACACCCGACTACTGGGACGAAGCCTGCAAGCACCTGGGCAAGCGCGACCGCGTCATGCGCAAGCTCATCCCCAAGTTCGGCGAAGGCCGGTTGCAGAGCCGGGGCGATGCGTTCACCACGCTGGCACGGTCCATCGTCGGCCAGCAGATCTCGGTGAAGGCGGCGCAGTCGGTGTGGAACCGCTTCGCCGCGCTGATGCCCGAGCCCGCGATGCGGCTGGCACCGACCGATGTGTTGAAGCTGGAAGTCAGCGCGATTCGCGCCGCTGGCCTGTCGGCGCGCAAGGTCGAGTACCTGTGCGATCTGGCCGCGCACTTCGCGTCCGGCGCGGTGCATGTGCAGCAGTGGCAACAGATGGACGACGAGGCCATCATCGACGAACTCGTCGCCATTCGCGGCATCGGCCGCTGGACGGCGGAGATGTTCCTCATCTTTCACCTGATGCGCCCGAACGTGCTGCCGCTCGACGATCTGGGCCTGCTCAAGGGCATCAGCGTGAACTACTTCAGCGGCGAGCCGGTCTCGCGTGCCGAGGCGCGCGAAGTGGGCGATGCATGGGCGCCGTTCCGCTCAGTCGCCACGTGGTACATCTGGCGAAGCCTGGACCCGCTGCCGGTAGACTATTGAGCGCCGGACGCGGCGGCGCGACGGAACGAACGGATAGGAACGAACGAATGAGCAAACGACACTTCCTGGAGTTCGAGCAACCGGTTTCCGACCTTGAGTCGAAGATCGAGGAACTGCGTTATGTGCAGAGCGAATCGGCGGTCGATATCTCTGAAGAGATCGACCGCCTGGGCAAGAAGAGCCTGCAACTCACCAAAGACATTTACTCCAGCCTGACGCCCTGGCAGGTGACGCAGATCGCCCGCCACCCGCAGCGCCCCTACACGCTGGACTACGTGAACGACATGTTCACCGACTTCGAAGAGTTGCACGGCGACCGCGCATTCGCCGATGACCTGTCCATTGTCGGCGGCCTGGCGCGCTTCAACGGCCAGGCCTGCATGGTGCTCGGCCACCAGAAGGGGCGCGACACGAAAGAGCGCGGCTTGCGCAACTTCGGCATGTCACGGCCCGAGGGTTACCGCAAGGCGCTGCGGCTGATGAAGCTGGCAGAGAAGTTCAACCTGCCGGTGTTCACCTTCGTCGACACGCCGGGTGCCTACCCCGGCATTGGCGCCGAAGAGCGCGGCCAGTCGGAAGCCATCGGCCGCAACATCTTCGAGATGGCGCAGCTCGAGGTGCCGATCATCGTGACCATCATCGGCGAAGGCGGTTCGGGCGGCGCGTTGGCCATCAGCGTCGGCGACCAGCTGCTGATGCTCCAGTACTCGATCTACTCGGTCATCTCGCCCGAAGGCTGCGCGTCCATCTTGTGGAAGACCGCAGAGCGAGCGTCGGACGCGGCCGACGCACTGGGCATCACGGCGCACCGGCTCAAGGCGTTGGGTCTCGTCGACAAGATCGTGGGCGAACCCGTAGGTGGCGCACACCGCGACACCAAGCAGATGACGGCGCTTCTCAAGCGCGCCCTGAACGACGCGCTGCGCCAGGTCAGCGACCTGAAGCCGAAGGAGTTGCTGCAGCGGCGCTATGAGCGGCTGCAGTCGTACGGCCGCTTCACGGACACCAAGGAACGTTGAACGCCGGTGCAGCGCCACGGGTCGTGGCCGTCGCCTACAGCGGCGGGCGCGACTCGACGGCGCTGCTGCACGCCACGTTGGCGCAGGCTCGCGAGATCGGCGTGCAGGTGCTGGCGCTGCATGTGCATCACGGCTTGAGCCCCCATGCCGACGAGTGGCTCGCGCATTGCGATGCGCAGTGCCGGCACTGGGTGGCGCGCGGCGCGGTGCTTGCATTCCAGTCACACCGCTTGACTGCAGAGCCGGCAGCGGGCGAGAGCGTTGAAGCCTGGGCGAGGCAGGAGCGCTACAAGGCCTTGCGCTCGATGGCCATCGAGCACGGTGCGCCCGTCGTGCTGCTGGCCCACCACCAGCGCGACCAGGCCGAGACGCTGCTGTTGCAGGCATTGCGCGGCGCGGGTGTGGCCGGCTTGTCGGGCATGCCGCGTGAGGTGCAGCGCGATGGCATCACGTGGCTGCGGCCCTGGCTGGGCATGCCGCGTGATGCCATCGAGGGCTACGTGCGCCGCCACTGCCTGCGGTTCATCGACGACGACAGCAACGGCGATGCCCGCTTCGCCCGAAACCGCTTGCGGCTGCAGGTGTGGCCGGCGCTGGCCGGCGCGTTCCCGCAGGCCGAAGCAAGCCTGGCAGCCGCATCGGCATGGGCACAGGAAGCGACTGCTGCGCTGCGCGAACTCGCCGCCATCGACCTCACGACGATTGCGTCAACCCCCGGTTTGCCAACCGCCGGTGCGCCGACCAATGATGCGCGTGGCCCGGGACCGCTCGACATCGATGCCTGGCTGCAACTCTCCGACGCGCGTCGCAGCAATGCGCTGCGCGAGTGGCTTCGCCGCGGCCTCGGCCGACCCGCCGAGGCCGTGCTCGTCAAGCGGCTGCTGGCCGAACTGCCGGCCTGCCGCAGCGCGCAGTGGCAGGCCGGCGGACGCGAACTGCGCAGCCACAAGGGCCTGTTGATTTGCCAGCGCGTGGCTGACGCGGCCACCTCTGCCGGAACGCGCGAAACGGCATTGAGCGTGCACCGCGCGGGTACGCATGCGCTGCCCGGTTGGGGCGGCAGCCTGCGGGTCCAACGGGTCAGCGAAGGCGGTGTGCCGATGGCGTGGTTGGCGCATCTCGACCTTCAGCCCCGTTCGGGCGCCGAGCGCTTTCAGGCCGGCATCGGCCGGCCACCGCGCAGCCTGAAGCTGCAGTTCCAGGCCGCCGGCGTGCCGGCCTGGGAGCGCGATGGCCCGCTCGTCTTCAGCGGCGGGCAGCTCGTGTTCGTACCCGGCCTGGGGCTCGACGCGCGTGTCGTCGGGCTGCCCGGCCAGGCGCTTGTCACCCTGCGCTGGGTGCGTGACAGCGCGCCAGGCAAAGGCACCAGTCGCGCAAAAACCAACAGCTAGAATTCCGGGTTATCCCGGGCATGACAGCCCTGCCCGACCACCTGCGCCAGGCCTCCTTCTTCAAGCTCCCGCGCTCCAAGCGATTTCACGCCATGGCATTCATCGTTCACAAATACGGCGGCACCTCGATGGGCTCGACCGAGCGCATCCGGCTCGTCGCCAAGCGCGTTGCGAAGTGGGTGCGCGCCGGGCACCAGCTGGTCGTCGTGCCCTCGGCCATGAGCGGCGAGACGAACCGCCTGCTGGGCCTGGCGAAGGAGCTGTCGCCCGCCGCGACCACGCCCGAATTGCTGCGTGAACTCGACGCCATTGCCTGCACCGGCGAGCAGGTGTCGGTCGGCCTGCTGGCCATTGCCTTGCAGGCCGAAGGCATGCAATCGGTCAGTTACGCGGGCTGGCAAGTGCCGATCAAGACCGATTCGTCATACACCAAGGCACGCATCCAGAGCATCGACGACACGCGCGTGCGGGCCGACCTTGCAGCCGGCAAGGTGGTTGTCATCACCGGCTTCCAGGGCGTCGACGAGGCCGGCAACATCACCACGCTCGGCCGAGGGGGCTCCGACACATCCGCCGTAGCCGTAGCTGCGGCCATGAAGGCCGACGAGTGCCTGATCTACACCGACGTGGACGGCGTCTACACCACCGACCCGCGAATTGTGGCCGACGCGCGGCGCCTGACCACCATCAGCTTCGAAGAGATGCTCGAGATGGCCAGCCTGGGCTCGAAGGTGCTGCAGATCCGCGCGGTCGAATTCGCCGGCAAGTACCGCGTGCCGCTGCGCGTGCTGTCGAGCTTCACGCCCTGGGACATCGACATCGCCGAAGAGGCGAAGTCCGGCACGCTCATCACTTTCGAAGAGGACGAAAAAATGGAACAAGCCGTTGTCTCGGGCATCGCCTTCAACCGCGACGAAGCCAAGATCAGCCTGATGGGCGTGAACGACAAGCCGGGCATCGCGCACCACATCCTCGGGCCGGTGGCCGACGCCAACATCGACGTCGACGTGATCATCCAGAACATCTCGCACGACGGCCGCACCGACTTCTCTTTCACGGTGCACCGCAACGACTACCAGCGCACGATGGACCTGCTCAAGGACAAGGTGCTGCCGGTCGTCGGCGCGAGCGACCTGGTTGGCGACGCCAAGATCTGCAAGGTCAGCATCGTCGGCATCGGCATGCGCTCGCACGTGGGGGTGGCGAGCCGCATGTTCCGCGTGCTCAGCGAGGAGGGCATCAACATCCAGATGATCACCACGAGCGAGATCAAGACCAGCGTGGTGATCGACGAGAAGTACATGGAACTCGCAGTTCGGGCGCTGCACAAGGCGTTCGATCTCGACCAGCCGCCCGCCTGAGGCGCGCGGCTTAGCGGTTAGAATACCCGTTGGTGAACGGAGTCGTGACCGAGTGGCCGAAGGTGCTCCCCTGCTAAGGGAGTAAGTGGGCAAAACCTGCTTCGAGGGTTCGAATCCCTCCGACTCCGCCAGATAGCTAGCAATGACGGGCCTTCGCGGCCCGTTTTGTTTTTGTACCTACACCCCTACCTACATTGTGAAACCGCTTCGGAGGTGCGCGATGGGTGTTGTGCACACGTCACAGCCACCGAGCGTTGGCGGCTTGCAAATGGATGGGTCTTGCACTGCCAGCGCCGACGGTGAACCCGGTCTGGCAATTCGAGTGACGTGCTCGGATGAGTTTCGTCAGTTGCCACCTGACCCCTTACCGGCGTCCAGGTTCCGAGGAAGTGTCAGCCCTGACAGAGGTGGTTCCGCTTGTCCGAACACCGAATTGGCTGCGATAAGTGGAACCCTGCGGTTCTGACAGTCGGTGCAGAGTTGTCCACGGCGGCGGTCGGACGGCGCTTGCGACGTACCGGCCGACCGAC
>Ga0209724_1000587_pt1 | contig 34641 bp, 28 predicted proteins | sample grotaG_FD_184143 | JGI IMG/M metagenome (GOLD analysis project Ga0209724, IMG submission 184143) | Glacier valley bacterial and archeal communities from Borup Fiord, Nunavut, Canada, to study Microbial Dark Matter (Phase II) -... | ecosystem: Environmental > Aquatic > Freshwater > Ice > Glacier ... | reverse complement strand
GCCTACCGCTACCCGGCGCCGCTGGTGGTGATCGGCGCCGCAGGCTCGGGCAAGACGGCCGTCACCCTGGCGCGGCTGCGTGAGGCCGAAGGCCGGGTGCTGTACGTCACGCTGTCGGCCTACCTGGTGCAGAGCGCGCGCGCTCTGCACGGCGCACACGGTTTCGAGAACCCGAAGCAAGAGGTTGACTTTCTCAGCTACCGCGAGCTGCTCGAGACGCTGCGTGTGCCGCCGGGCCGCGAGGTGACGCTGCCGGCGTTCGCCGCCTGGTGCGAGCGCCATCGCCAGAGCATGCGGCTGCTGGGCGACATCGATGCGCAGGCCCTGTTCGAAGAATTCCGTGGCGTCATCGGTGCGCAGCCTGCCGGCCCGCTGTCGGTGGCCGACTACTTGGCCCTGGGCACGCGCCAGAGCCTGCTGAACAGCGCGCAGCGCGAACCGGCGTACGGCCTGTTTCAGCGCTACGTCGCCTGGCTGACCGAGGCGGGCCTGTACGACAGCAACCTCGTCGCTTACGCCTGGCGTACCGAGATCGCACAGATGCAGGCGCCGCTGTACGACTTCGTCGTCATCGACGAGGTGCAGGACCTCACGCCCGTGCAGCTGGCCTTGGTGCTGGCGCTACTGAAGGACCCCGGTCAGTTCATTCTGTGCGGCGACAGCCACCAGATCGTCCACCCCAATTTCTTCAGCTGGGCAGCGCTGAAGAGCCTGTTCTGGCACGGCCTGGCGGGTGATGCCGCACAGCGCCAGCCGCTGAAGCTGCTGCAGGCCAACTTCCGCAACACGCGCGCTGTCACCACGCTGGCCAACCGGCTGTTGAAGATCAAGCAGGTGCGGTTCGGTTCGGTGGACCGCGAGAGCAACTTCCTCGTGCGCAGCACCTCCGCTGTTGCCGGCGCGGCGCGGCTGCTCGATGCCAAGGACAAGACGCTCGCGCAGCTCGATGCGGCCACCCGCCAGTCGGCGCGGCATGCGGTGATCGTGCTGCGCGACGAAGACAAGGCCGCAGCGCGGCAGGCCTTCCACACGCCGCTGGTGTTCTCGGTGCACGAGGCCAAGGGGCTGGAGTACCCGAACGTGCTGCTGTTCAAGCTGGTATCGAGCCAGCGCCAGGCTTATGCCGAGGTCTGCGCAGGCGTGACGGCCGCCGACCTGCAAGGCGACGATCTCGAGTACCGCCGCGCGCGCGACAAGGCCGACAAGTCGCTGGAGCTTTACAAGTTCCAGGTCAACGCGCTGTACGTGGCGATGACGCGCGCCGTCGAGACGCTGACGCTGGTCGAGCACGACACCGGCCACCCGCTGCTGGGCCTGCTGGGCCTGCAACTCGGCGAGGCGGCAATGCAGCCGGTGGCCAAGTCCAGCCAGGACGAGTGGGCTCAAGAGGCGCGCCGGCTCGAGCTGCAGGGCAAGGCCGAGCAGGCGCAGGCCATCCGCGACGCGTTCCTGCAGCACAAGCCCGTGCCCTGGGTGGCTTGGAGCCGCAAGGCGATCGAAGAACTTGCACCCAGGGCGCTGGACCCGAAGAACCCCAGCAGCAAGCCGAGGCAAACGCTGTTCGACTACGCGCTCTGGCATGGCCAGCACGTGTGGATCGAGCAGCTTGCCGAAGCCGCATTCGCGCCGGCACGCGGCCAGATGGAAGGGCGTGGATTCGCCGGCGCCGGCACCTTGATGCCCCTGCGCTACGCCGTCGATGAACCCTGGCTGGCGCGCCAACAACTGGTGCGCCGAAGCGTGGCCGCCGTGCACCAGCGCCACCTGCAGCCCTACCAGGCCAAGCACTTCAAGGACATCCTTCGCCTGGCCGACGTGCACGGCCCCGACCACGCCACACCGGTGGGCGCCACGCCGCTGATGCTGGCCGCGATGGCCGGCAACGCGCCGCTGGCAGAGGCGCTGCTGACCAAGGGTGCCGACCCGCAACGACGCGACGAATTCGGCCACTGCGCCTGGGACCATGCCGTCGGCCGCGCGATGCGCGAGGCCGCGTTCGCGGGCAGCGGGCTGCCGGCGCTCTTCGACCTGCTCGCGCCAGCGGCGCTCGACGTGCAGACGGAGGGTCGCCTCGTGCGGCTGGAGCGCCACCAGGGCGAGTACTGGGTGCTGACGCTGATGCTGGGGGGGTTGAAGACGCAGTGGTCGCAGTGCGTCACGCGGCGGCAGGCGCCCTACAAGGTTCTGGCCGGCTTCTTCGCCGACCAGTTGCATGACGTGCTGCAGGAGTTGCCTGCGTGGCTCTGGCCCGACCCACGCCGCAAACGCACGTATGTCAACCAGGTGCTGGCTCGCGCCGAGGTGCACAGCAGTTACCAGCCGGCGCGCCGGCTGTGGGTGCGCACGCGCAATGGGCACTACTTCCCGAACCCGCAGATGCAGCTGCGCGCGGGCGACGGCTGGCAGCCGGTGTACGAGCAGCAGGCCCTCGATTGGATCGACCGTGGCTGCGGCCGCGAGAATGAGCACCGTCCACGGCCGGAGGAGTCGATCGAGTGGCTGCGGGAGTCGTTGGCAAGTGCCGTACCGGAAGAACCACCGCAGGCAGCGCCGGGCGAGCAGCGAGGGCTGTTCTGAGGGTGCGGCGGTTCAGCGGGCCTTGAGCAGCCCCGTTGCAAGGCCGGTGCCGATCAGGATCACCCCGCAGCCGACGAGCATCGCGAGCGTCAGCCGTTCGCCAGCAGCAGCCAACCCCACAGCACGGCGAAACCCGGGATCAGGAAGGTCACGGCGATGGCGTTGGCCGGCCCCACGTTCGCCATCAGCCGGAAGTACAGGAGGTAGGCCACCCCCGTGCACAGCACCGCGAGCAGTGCGGCTGCTGCCCACATCGACGCCGATGGCGCGGTGGCCGGCCACCACAGTGCTGCGGGTACTGCGAGTGCCAGCGCCGCACCGAGCTGGCTTCCGGCCGCGACAGCCAGCGGTGGCACGCCGGTGCGGTGCCGCTTTGCGAAACTCGCCGACCAGCCGTAGCACAGCGGTCCGGCCAGGCACGCCAGCAGGGCCCAGCCGGTGCCGCCGGGCTTGAAGTCGGCCGTGCCCCATGCGAGCCACAACACGCCCGCAAAGCCGATCAGCAAGCCGAGCACGCGCGCCGGTGTCAGCCGGTCTTTCAGCCACAGCCCTGCGATGACCGCGCCGAAGAGGGGCGACGATGCATTGAAGATCGTCGACAGCCCGGCCGTGAGCGACAGCGCCGCATAGGCGAAGCACAGGAATGGCAGCGCCGAGTTGGTGATGCCGACGATGAGAATCGGTCGCCAGTGCGCACGCAACGCCCCGACCTGCTGGCGCCAGGCCAGCAGCGGCAACAGCAGCAGCGCGGCCCCGGTCACGCGTACAGCGCTCAGCGCGACCGGGCCGAACTCGGCCGCGCCCATGCGCATGAACAGGAAGGCCGCACCCCACAACGCGGCCAGTGCCAACAGCTCGGTGATGTCAGTGGGTTTCAAGCGTGGGTCGATCGCGGCTCGTTGGGTCAGGCAGCGATGGCCACGTGCGTCACGTGTTCCAGCCGCAGCAACGCACGCTTGCGGTCCACGCCGCCGGCGTAACCGGTGAGGCTGCCGTCGCGGCCCACCACGCGGTGGCACGGCACGATCACCGAGACCGGGTTGCGGCCGACCGCGCCGCCCACGGCACGCACGGCTGATGGGCTGCCAAGCGCGGTGGCGATGTCGCCATAACTGCAGGTCGCTCCGGGCGCGATGCGCTGCAAGACCTGCCACACACTGCGCTGGAAAGCCGTGCCTTGCAGATCGAGCGGCAGCTCGAAGGAGCTGCGCACGCCGTCGAAGTACGCCTGCAGTTGCTGCGCCGCTTCCTGCAGCAACGCGTCGGCGGGTCGCTGCGGCGCGGCCAGTGCGCCGGGGTGGTGTTGCTGCCCTTCGAACCACGCGCCGGCCAGGCCGGCGGCGGTGCGCGCCAGCAACACCGGGCCGAGCGGGGACGCGATGGTGGCTTGCGCGGTGCAGTGCGTGTGGATGCAGTCGGTGGCAAAGCTCATGGTGTGTTCTCCAAGGGGGTCTTGTCCAGGGTGTTCCACAGCCGCAGCACGGCATAGGCGCGCCACGGTTGCCAGGCCTGTGCGTGCGCATCGGCCTCGCGTTGCGATGTGGTGCCGAAGAGCTGCTTCATCGCCTTCAATACCGCCACGTCGTTCGGTGGAAAGGCATCGGGCCAGCCGAGGGCGCGCATCGCGATGTAGTGAGCCGTCCACGGCCCGATGCCGCGCAGCGCGCACAGGCGCTCGATCAGCGGCTGCGGCGCCGCGCGCGCCACCAGCAGCGGCGCGATCTCGCCCCAGGCCTGTGCAATGCCGATGATGGCACCGGCGCGGCTGCGGATGATGCCGAGCTCGGCCACGGATTCGAGCGTTGCGACCGCCATCACGTCAGGTGCCGGGAAGGTGCGTGTGATGCCCGGCCACGGCGTGTCGGCGGGCGCACCGAAGTGCTCGACGAGGCGGCGCGCCAGCGTGCGCGCACCGGCCACCGTGACCTGCTGGCCGAGCACCGCGCGCACCAGCAGCTCGAAGGCATCCAGGCTGCCCGGCAGGCGCAGCCCTGCCGCACCGGGCAGGTTCACGAGCGCGGTGTCGATGGCGTGCGGCACGGCGTCCAGGTCAAGCCAGCGGCGCGCTGCCGCCACGACACGGCCGCTCGCTGCGGCCAGCGTCGGTGCGAAGCGCACGCGCACCACCGTGGCCCCTTCGATGAACTCGGCCTCGACCCAGCCCGCATCGGCGGCCACACTGCCGGCGCGCAGCGTGCGGCGGATGCAGCGGCCCTCGACCTGCTCGATGCCCGGGATCGCACGCATCGCGATGAAGCGCAGCAGCGCGGCCACGTCGAACGGGCTGCGGTAGCCGAGCTTGACAGTCACGCCGTCGGTGCCGTGTGGCGGGTCTTCGGCGGCATCGCCGCGCAGGCGGCTCGGGCTCATGCGGTAGCTCGCCACGAACGCGTCGTTGAAGCGCCGCAGGCTGTTGAAGCCGCTGGCCAAGGCCACTTGTGCAACGGGCAACGTGGTGTCGGTCAGCAACTGCTTGGCGAGCAGCAACCGGCGCGTCTGCAGGTACTGCAACGGTGTCACGCCATGCTCGGCCTGGAAGATGCGGCGCAGGTGCCGGTCACTCACGCCCAGGCGCTGCGCGAGCGTCACGAGGCCCGGCGTCTCGCCGCTGGCGGCTTGCGCGTCGAGCCCGTCGGCGGCCTGGCGCGCGAGTGTGCGCGAGGCGTCCATCACCGTCCACGGCAGGCCTGCGCCGGGCGCGATCTCGGGCCGGCACTTCATGCACGGGCGAAAGGCTGCCGCCTCGGCCTGCGCGGGGGTCGCGAAGAAGCGGCAGTTCTTGCGCAGCGGCAGGCGCACGCGGCAGATCGGCCGGCAGTAGATTCGCGTGGACGTGACGCCGACGAACAGGTGCCCGTCGAAGCGCGCGTCGCGTGCGGTGATGGCCTGGTAGGCGGCGTCGGCGTCGATCGGGGCTGTGTTGATCCAAGCGCTCATGGGCTCGATTATGGTCAGCGCAGGCCGGCCGACTCGCCATTTCCGGACATGTCCCGCCCGGCCCCTGAGGCCGGGGTTCGCCACGCCCGATGTGCCGGGTTTTCACGATGCCGTGCAGGTGGCGAACCCGTTACAAACCAGGGGTTTGCGTTGGTATTCGTATCAACGCCAGAGCCCCAACCCCTTCAACGCGCCGCAGTTGCCTGCAACGGCCGGCCGACCCGAACCCCGCAGCGTGCAGGCACTCCAGATCATCATCAGCGGCATCGCGCAAGGCTGCATCTACGGCCTGATCGCACTCGGGGTCGTGCTCATCTACAAGGCCACCGAGACCGTGAGCTTCGCGCAGGGCGAACTGATGATGCTCGGTGCCTTCGGTGGCCTGATGGTGATGACGCTGCTCGGGCTCCCGTTCTGGTTCGCGCTCATCGCCGCCGTGCTCGCGATGGCCGCGTTCGGCATGTTGCTGGAACGCGCCGTGATCCGGCCCATCCTCGGCCAGCCAGCGTTCTCGGTCGTGATGCTGACCATCGGCATCGGCTATGTGCTGCGCGGCCTAGTCACGATGATCCCGAACATCGGCACCGATACCCACACGCTGCCCGTGCCCTACAAAGACGCGGTCTGGAAGGCCGGTGCGCTGGTGCTCAACGTCGAGCAACTCGTCATCATCGCCGCGACCGTCGTGCTCAGCGCGGCGCTCTACGCGATGTTCAAGTACAGCAAGCTCGGCGTGGCTATGCAGGCCGCGTCGCAGAACCAGCTCGCGGCGTACTACATGGGCATTCCGGTGCGCCGCCTCAACGGCCTGGTGTGGGGCCTGGCTGCGGGCGTGGCGGCCATTGCCGGCCTGTTGCTGGCGCCCATCACGTTCGTTCACGCCAACATGGGCTTCATCGGGCTGAAGGCGATGCCGGCGGCCGTGGTCGGCGGCTTCGGCAGCCTGCCGGGCGCGCTGGTCGGCGGTCTCGTCATCGGCGTGGTCGAAGCGCTGGCGGGGTTCTACCTGCCCGAAGGCTTCAAGGACATCGCAGCCTACGTCGTCGTGCTCGTGATGCTTGTCGTTAAGCCGAGCGGCCTGTTCGGCGACAAGCTGCGCAAGAAAGTCTGAATGCGCTTCATCTTCAAAACCAGCTACGCGCAAGACGTGAACCTGGCCCGGCACGGCGGGCATGTGTTCTGGTACGGCCTGCTCTTGGTCGCAATGGCGTGCGCACCGTGGATCGTCTCCGAATACTGGCTCGCGCAAATCACCTTCGTGCTGATCTACGCGGTGGTCGGCCTCGGGTTGATGCTGCTGTCGGGCTTCACCGGCCAGTTCTCGCTCGGCCATGCCGCGTTCCTCGGCGTGGGTGCGTACACGCAGGCAGCGCTCACGCATGTGGGCGTGCCGGCACCGCTGGCACTGGTCGCGGCCGGGTTGCTGGCCGCCGCAGTCGGCATGGTTGTGGGCTTGCCGGCGCTGCGTGTGAAGGGCATCTACCTCGCCATCGCCACGCTCGCGTTCGGCTTCATCGTCGAAGAGGTGTTCGCACGCTGGGAGCGCGTGACGGGTGGCAACGCCGGCATTCACCTGACGGCACCCAACGTGTTCGGCTGGGTGCTCGACACCGACGTGTCGTTCTACTTCGCATGCCTGGTCGTCACGGTGCTCGCCACGCTCGGCATCCTGAACCTGCTGCGCTCGTCGACCGGGCGCGCCTTCGTCGCGATCCGCGACTCCGAGGTCTCGGCGCAGAGCATGGGGATTCACCTCGCGCGCTACAAGACGCTGTCGTTCGCGATCTCGGCGGCGCTGGCCGGCGTGGGTGGCGCGCTGTACGCGCACAAGCTCAAGTTCATCTCGCCCGACCAGTTCACGGTGCTGCAGTCGATCGACCTGGTGCTGATGATCGTGATCGGCGGCGTGGGCTCGGTGCACGGTGCATTCCTGGGCGCCATCTTCCTGATCACCATGCCGCAGGTCATCGCCCTCGCGAAAGACTACCTGCCCAGCGCCGTGGGCCAGGCGCCGGGCCTGCAAGGGCTGGTGTACGGCCTGGTGCTCGTGGCCTTCGTGCTGTTCGAGCCGCACGGCCTGTACGGCCGCTGGCTGAAGCTGCGCACCTACCTGCAGATCTTCCCGTTCTACCGCAAGGGCATGTTCCAGCGGCAGAAGAGCTACCTCAAGTCGGACCGCCTCAAATGACAGCGCCTCTTTCTCCTCGGACCTTCGTTTTGTGCGCGTCGCGAACGGAGCTTGCCTCGGGCACCGGGCGGCTCACTCCGCTCATGTCCCCCGCCCCGGCCTGCGGCCGAGCCTCCTCCTTGCCTTCGCTGCGTGAACCACCCGGCGCCCGAGGCCAACCGGCACGCCCTGGCATTCGAGTCGGGGTGGCAGTGGGGTCATGGAGCCGGCCGGCGGGGTGCCCTGCGCAGCGAAGTCAAGGAGGAGGCGCCGGCCGCAGGCCCGTGACGGGGGACATGAGCGGAGCGGGGCACCCCGCTGGCCGGCTCGCGCGCCAGGCGGCGTGCGGAGTGGAGCGTCGCGCATGACCGACATGCTGCTCTCCGCACGCGACCTCAGCGTGCGCTTCGGCGGTGTGCTGGCCGTCAACAAGGTCAGCTTCGACGTGGAGCGCGGCGAGGTGTTCACGCTGATCGGGCCGAACGGCGCCGGCAAGACGACGGTGTTCAACCTGATCAGCCGCCTGTACACGCCCACCACGGGCAGCATCGCCTTCGACGGCCGCTTGCTCGCCACCTGCGCACCGCACGAGATCGCAGCGCTCGGCATTGCGCGCACCTTCCAGAACATCGAGCTGTTTGAGAACGCGAGCGTGCTGCAGAACCTGCTGATCGGCCGCCACACGCACCGCCGCACCGGCCTCTTCAGCGAGCTGTTCTTCACCGCCAGGACACGTGCTGCCGAGATCGCCGCGCGCGAGAAGGTCGAACAGGTGATCGACCTGCTCGACCTGCAGCACCACCGCGAGTCGGTCGTTGCCGGCCTGCCCTACGGCGTGCGCAAGGTGGTGGAGCTGGCGCGTGCGCTGTGCACCGAGCCGAAGCTGCTGCTGCTCGACGAGCCGTCGTCCGGCCTGAACGTCGAAGAGACCGACGACATGGCGTTCTGGATCGACGACATCCGCAGCGAACTGGGCGTGACAGTGCTGATGGTCGAGCACGACATGGCGCTCGTCTCCAAGGTGTCGGACCGTGTGCTTGCGATGAACCAGGGCGAGGTGCTGGCAATGGGCACGCCGCGCGAGGTGCAGACGCACCCTGGCGTGATCGAGGCCTACCTCGGCTCGACCGACGATGTGGCGAGCTTGCGGAGGGTGGTTGCGTGAACAGGCTGCAGGAATACCAAGTCTTGGGCACCCGATGAACGCCTCCGCCCCCATCCTCAAACTGCTCAACGTCGAGAGCGCGTATGGGCCGATCCGTGCGATCCGGGGCGTGAGCTTGCGGGTCGAGAAGGGCCAGATCGCGACCGTGCTGGGCTCGAACGGGGCGGGCAAGAGCACCATCCTGAAAACCATCTCCGGCATCATCGACCCGCGCAAGGGCAGCGTCGAGTTCAAGGGCGCCGACATCACCGCGCAAGACCCGGCGCTGATCGTGCAGCGCGGCCTGAGCCACGTGCCCGAGGGCCGCGAGGTGTTCCCGTTGCTGTCGATCCGCGACAACCTGATGATGGGCGCCTACACCCGCCAAGACCGCGACGGTGTGGCGCGCGACATCGAGGCGGTGTTCGGCTACTTCCCGATCCTGCGTGAGCGCAGCAGCCAAGATGCCGGGCTGCTGTCGGGTGGCCAGCAGCAGATGCTCGCGATCTCGCGTGCGCTGATGGCAGCGCCCGACCTGATCCTGCTCGACGAGCCGAGCCTGGGGCTGTCGCCGCGCCTCACGCGCGAGATCTTCGAGATCGTGATCCGCATCAACCGCGAGCGCGGCACGACGATCCTGCTCGTCGAGCAGAACGCGAACATGGCCCTCAACGTGGCCGACTTCGGCTACGTACTCGAGAACGGCCGCATCGTCATGGAAGACAGCTGCGACAAGCTGCGCGAGAAGGACGACATCAAGGAGTTCTACCTCGGCATGAAAGAGACCGGCGTGCGCGGCGAGCGGCGCTGGAAGAAGAAGAAGACATGGCGATAGGCCAAACAGCATGAGCAATCTTTGGGACTTGAGCCATCTGAAGCCGTTTGACGCCATCGTCGTCGAAGGCGAGACCGTGTCGGCGATGTTCTGGAACGCCGTGGCGCTGCGCGGGCCCAAGGTCTTCATGCGCGAGAAGACGCTCGGCATCTGGCGCGCGTGGACCTGGAACGACTCTGCACAGGCCGTGCGCGAAATCGGCAACGGCCTGCTCGCGCTTGGCTTCAGCGCGGGCGACTGCGCGTCGATCCTGTCGAACACCGTCGTCGAATGGGTGCTCGCCGACCTGGCCGTGCTGAGCTGCGGTGGTGTGTCGAGCGGCATCTACCCGACCGACGCGCCGGCGCAGGTGCACTATCTTTGCGCCGACTCGGCCACGCGCTTCCTGTTCGTGGAAGACGAAGAGCAACTCGACAAGGCGCTCGAAGTGCGCGCAGAACTTCCGCTCCTGCACAAGATCATCGTCTTCGACACCGAAGGCCTGCGCGACTTTCATGACGATGGCGTGATGAGCCTCGCGCAACTGCGCGCGCTCGGCCGCGAGCATGCGAAGCAGCACCCGGCCGTGCTCGACGCGCGCGTCGCGGCTTGCCGCCCGCAGAACCTGGCCATCCTCGTCTACACCTCGGGCACAACCGGCAAACCCAAAGGGGCGATGCACTCGCACGCCGGCATCGTGTACACGGTGCGCGGCAACAACCGCATCGTGGCGCAGACCGATGCCGACGAGCGCATGTGCTTTCTGCCGCTGTGCCACATCGCCGAGCGGCTGGGCGGCGAGTACTTCGGCATGTACACCGGCGCAATCCTCAACTTCGTCGAGAAGCCCGAGACGGTGCCCGAGAACGTGCGCGAGATCGCGCCCACGGTCTTCACCGCCGTGCCGCGCGTGTGGGAGAAGTTCTATTCAGGCGTGATGATTTCGCTGCGCGAATCCGGCAAGCTGCAGCAGGCGGCGTATGCGTGGAGCATCGGCGTGGGCATGCGCATCGCCGACAAGGTGCTGGCCGGCGAGCCGGTGAGCGCCGCGTTGAAGCTGCAGTTCCACGTCGCCCGCCTGCTCACGCTGAACAACGTGCGCAAGACCATCGGCATCCACCGTGCGCGCTTCTGCGTCACAGGCGCGGCTCCGATCTCCCCCGACCTGGTGAAGTGGTACCTGGCCCTCGGCGTGCCGATGGTCGAGGTCTGGGGCATGACCGAGACCTGCGGCGCCGCAACCTACACACCGGCCGGCCGCATCAAGCCCGGCATGATCGGCCCGGCCTGCCCGTTCAACGAGGTGCGCCTCGACCCGGTGACGAGCGAACTGCAGGTGCGCGGCCCGAACGTCTTCATGGGCTACCTGAACCAGCCCGAGAAGACGGCCGAGACCATTGACGCCGACGGCTGGCTGCACACCGGCGACGTAGGGCTGGTCGACGCCGACGGCTACTTCCGTATCACCGACCGCATGAAAGACATCATCATCACGGCCGGCGGCAAGAACATCACGCCGAGCGAACTCGAGAACGACCTGAAGTTCTCGCCGTACATCAACGACGCGGTGGTGATCGGCGACAAGCGCCCCTACCTCACGGTGATCGTGATGATCGACCAGGAGAACGTCGAGAAGTTCGCGCAGGACGGCGACGTGCCGTTCAGCAACTACGCGAGCCTGACGCGCACGCCCGAAGTACAGGCGCTGATCCAGGCCGACCTCGACCGCGTGAACAAGAAGTTCGCGCGCGTCGAACAGATCAAAAAGTTCTGGCTGCTCGACATGCAACTCAGTGCCGAAGACGAGGAACTCACGCCGACGCTCAAGCTCAAGCGCAAGCTCGTCGAGAAGAAATACGCCACGCAGGTCGAGGCCATGTACCGGTGACCGCACTTTCCACCCACCTCAACGGAGACTCGCCATGAAACCCGTGCTGACCCCTATCGCCACTCTGCTGGCCACCCTGCTGGCCGCTCTCGCCGGCACCGCCTTTGCCGCCGAACAGCAAGGCGTGAGCAAGACCGAGATCGTCATCGGCTCGATCCAGGACCTGTCGGGCCCGCTCGCCGGCTTCGGCAAGCAGATCCGCAACGGCATGCTGTTGCGCGTGGACGAGATCAACGAGCAGGGCGGCGTCAACGGCCGCAAGCTCAAGCTGCTGATCGAGGACTCGGGCTACGACCCGAAGAAGGCGGTGCTCGCGGCGCAGAAGCTCGTGAACCAGGACAAGATCTTCATCATGGCCGGCCACCTGGGCACGGCCCAGAACAACGCCGCGATGCCGGTGCAGTTCGAGAAGAACATCATCAACTTCTACCCGGTGACGGCAGCGCGCGAGATGTACGAGCCGTTCAACCGCCTCAAGTACGCATTCGCCGCCACCTACTACGACCAGATGCGCGGCGCCGTGCCGAAAATGGTCAAGGAAAAGGCGGCGAAGAAGGTCTGCACGATCTACCAAGACGACGAGTTCGGGCTCGAAGTGGTGCGCGGCGCCGAGGCGGGGCTGAAGACGATGGGCGTGGAATTCACTGAAAAGACGAGCTACAAGCGCGGCGCGACCGACTTCTCTTCCCAGGTGGCGCGCATGAAGGCGGCGGGCTGCGACTTCGTGGTGCTGGGCACCATCATCCGCGAGACCATCGGTACGATTGCGGAGAGCCGCAAGACCGGCTTCAGCCCGACATTCCTGGGCTCCAGCGCGTCGTACACCGACCTGATCCACAAGCTCGGCGGCAAGGCCATGGACGGCCTGTACGCGACCATGACGGTGCAGAACCCGTACCTCGACGATGCGAGCAAGGCCCTGAGCTTCTGGGCCAACAAGTACAAGACCAAGTTCAGCGAAGACCCGACGGTGTTCTCGGTCTACGGCTACAACATCATCGACAGCTTCGCCATTGCAGCGCGCAAGGCCGGCAACAACCTGACCACCGACACCTTCATCAAGGCGATGGACACCATGGTCATCGAGCCCGACATGTTCGGCGCCTCGCAGATCACCTTCACCGCGACGAAGCGCCTGGGCAGCGAGGTGTCGCGCCTGTCGCAGTTGCAGGACGGGCGGTGGAAGGTGATTTCGGAGTACTTCAAGGCGCCTTGAGACGGCAGCGCTTGCCGCGCCACCGCGCCCCGGCTCACAACACGTAAGTGGCTGCGCCGGTGGCGAGCAGCGCGCCATTCGCGCCCATGAAGCGCATCTGCGTCGACGCGATGCGCGAGCCGAGGCGCACCACCTCGGCCGACAGCGTGAAGCGCTCGCCGATGGCCTGGCGCAGGTAGTCGCATCGCATGTCGACCGTGCCGAGGCGGCTGAAGCGCTGCATGCGTTTGGCCGGTGGCTCGTCCATGTGGCGGGCGCCGATGGCGGCCATCACGGCGAGGCCGGCCATGGCGTCCAGCGTGGCGCTGATGACGCCGCCGTGCAGGCGCTGGTGCAGGTGGTGGCCGACGAGATCGGGGCGCATCTCGATGTGGCCTGTCACGTGTGTCGCCGTGACCTCGCTGATGCGCAGGCCGAGCGCGCGGTTGAACGCGATGGTCTCTTCGAAGAGCGTGGTGAGCGCCGCCACGAACTCGGGCTCGAAGGGCAGCGCGGGTGCCGCCGCAGGCGTGCTCACCGCGGCTTCTTCTTCGCCACCGAGCGGCGCTTGCCCGTCACGTCGGACGACCAGGCCGAGCGCGCGTCGCTTCTGGCGGGCGCTGCCATGAAGGCATCACCGAGGTCGCCGGGGGGTGGCTCGGGGATCGGCCGCCCCGAGTCGCGCCACTCGGTCGCGGCCTGGAAGCCGTGCTCCTCGGCATAGCGCTTGAACCACAGGCCTTCAGGCGAGTGGCGGGTGATGCCGTCGAAGATCGTCGCGAACATCTGCGTCTGCTCCAGGCCCATCGCGTCGACGGCCTGGTTGATGGTGAGCTTGTGCATCATCAGCTGGTTCTTCGGAACGCCGGCAATGCGCTTCGCGAGCTGGTGCACGGTGTCGTCGAGCCGCGGGGCGGGCACCGACTGCAGTGCCAGGCCCCAGTCGGCGGCGGTGCGGCCGTCGATCAGGTCACCGGTGAAGAGCATGCGCTTGGCGCGCTGCGGGCCGACGCGGTAGACCCACATGGCGGTCGTCGGGCAGCCCCATACGCGGGCCGGCATGTAGCCGATGCGCGCGTCGTCGGCCATCACGATCAGGTCGCAGCACAGGGCGATGTCGCTGCCGCCTGCGGCGGCGTAGCCGTGCACCTTGCAGATGGTGGGCTTGGGGCTGCGCCACAGGCTCATGAAGTCATCGGTGTTGCGCTTCATCAGCGCGTAGTCGCGCATCGGGTCCCACGGCATCGGCTGGGTGTAGGCGTTGGTCGTGTCGCCTTCGGCATAGTCCTTCAGGTCGTAGCCGGCGCAGAAGGCCGCGCCCGCACCTTGCAGCACGATCACGTGCACGCGTTCGTCGGCATCGGCGGCTTCGACGGCCTGGCGGATCTCGCGCGGCATCTCGGCGTTGATGGCGTTCAGCCGCTGCGGCCGGTCGAGCGTGATGGTGGCCACGCGCTCGTGCACCTCGAGCGTGAGGGTCGTGAAGGCCGGCTGGTCCTTCGCCTTCGTCGTGGTCGTCTTCTTCGCCATGTTCAGACTCCGAGTTGCCGCGCCGCCAGTTCTTTCATGATCTCTTCCGCGCCGCCGCCGATCATCATCACCTTCACTTCGCGGTAGATGCGCTCGCTCTTCAGCCCGCGCATGAAGCCCATGCCGCCGAGCGTTTGCACCGCCGCGTCGGCACACCACTGCATCGTTTGCGTCGCGTGGTTCTTCAGCAGGCACAGCTCGGCCACCCATTCGGGCCCGGTGTCGCCGCGCTCCTGGCGTTCGACCAGCGCGTGCAGCCAGGCGCGCGTGCTGGCGATGCGCATGTGCATGTCCATCAGCTTGTGCCGTATCACCTGATGCTCGACGAGTGCTGCGCCGAAGGTCTTGCGCTCGCGTGCCCAGGCCAGGGCTTCGTCGTAGCAGACCTGCGCGAAGCAGCACGCACCTGCCGACATCAACAAGCGCTCGCCGTTGAAGTTCTCCATGATTGCGCGGAAGCCAGCGTTCTCGGTGCCGATCAGGTTGGCGGCCGGCACGCGGCAGGCGTCGAAGCGCAGGTGCGCGGTGTCGCTGCACCACCAGCCCATCTTCGAGAGCAGCGTGCGCTGCAGGCCGGCTGTGTCGCCCGGCACCGCGATCAACGAGATGCCGCCCGCCCCACCGCTGCCGGTGCGCACCGCCAGCGTGATCCAGTCGGCGCGCATGCCGGAGGTGATGAACGTCTTCTCGCCGTCGATGACCCAATGGTCGCCTGCGGGTCCGGTCTCACGCCGCGCCCTGCACTGCAGCTGCGCCACGTCGGAGCCGCCGCTGGGTTCGGTGATGGCAAGTGCGGCGATCTTGCGGCCGGCCAGCACGTCGGGGATCACGCGCCGCTTCAGCTCGCTGCTGCCGTGCGCAACGACCGGTGGCAGGCCGATGTTGTGCGAGAACAGGCTCGCCATCAGCCCGCCGCTGCCGGCGCGCGCGATCTCTTCGGTGGCGATGAGCTTGTACCAGCCGTCGCACGGCGTGCCGCCGTAGGCTTCGGGGTAGCCCAGGCCGAGCAGGCCGAGTTGCGCGGCCCGCGCATACAGCTCGCGCGGGAAGGTCTGTGCTTCGTCCCACGCGTTCACGTGCGGCGCGATCTCGCGCGCGACGAAGGCGCGCACGTTGTCGCGGAAGAGGGTGTGTTCGGGGGTGAAGCTCATGGTGTGTTCATCGCGGCGTCATCGTGGGTTCACGGCGGGTCCGGGTGCCGCCACCTCGACCAGCACCTGCCGCGCCGCCACCTGCTCTCCCACGCGCGCGTGCAGTGCGCGCACCGTGCCACTGAGCGGCGCGTGCACCTGGTGCTCCATCTTCATCGCCTCCATCACGAGCAGCAGCGTGCCGGCGGCAACCGTGTCGCCCGGCGCCACCAGCACCTGCGTGACGCGGCCGTGCATCGGCGCCTTGCACGCGCCGGCCGACGCCGCAGACTCGCTCGGCCTCGGCGCATGGCGCAGGTCCTGCGCGGCCAGCTCGTGGCCTTCGCAGAGCCACCATCCACCCGTGCCGTCGTGTGCCACGCGCGCATGCACGGGCCGGCCGTCGAGCGTGGCCACCACGCGCGTGGCGCCGTCGCGTTGCAGCTGCTCGATGCGGTGCGTGTGCTCGCCACAGGTGGCCACGAGCACGTCCGGTGTACCTTGCAGGCGCCAACGCTCGACGGCACCGCCCGCGCCCAGTGGCGACACCGTGTCGACATGGTGCGACGAGGTCCAGCCCGCCCACAGCGCCGGCAGCGCGGCGGCGGCGAGCAGTGCATTGGCGCCGGCGGCCAGCGCCCGCAGCGCGCCCGGCGCCTCGCTGCGGCGTGCGGCATCGTCGGCGAAGTGCGTGGCCAGAAACGCCGTGGTCACCGCAGTGCCGGCGAACGCCGGGTGGCGCAGCACGCGGGCCAGGAAGGCGCGGTTCGTTGCGAAGCCCAGGCACACGGTGCGGTCGAGTGCGTCGGCGAGCTGGTGGATGGCTTCAAGGCGCGTCGGCGCATGCGCGATGAGCTTGCCGAGCATCGAGTCATAGAACGGGCTCACGCTGCAGCCGCTGGCCAGCGCGTGGTCGCAGCGCACGCCGCGCGGCGCCTGCCACTGCAGCACGCGGCCCGAGCGGGGCAGGTAACCGTGGGCCGGGTCTTCGGCGCACAACCGCACCTCGACCGCATGGCCGCCGCGCTCGAAGCGTTGCAGCAGCTCGTCTTGTGCAAGCGGCAGCGGCTCGCCCATCGCGATGCGCAACTGCCACTCGACGAGGTCGACGCCGCACAGCAGCTCCGTCACCGGGTGTTCCACCTGCAGCCGCGTGTTCATCTCCATGAACCAGAACGCGCCACGCTCTTGCCCCCGCTCTTGTGCATCCACGTCGAGCAGGAACTCCACGGTGCCCGCGCCCACATAACCCACCGCGCGCGCCACGCGCACCGCCACCTCGCCCATCTGCCGGCGCAGAGCCGGTGATACGGCCGGCGACGGCGCTTCCTCGACGATCTTCTGGTGCCGGCGCTGCACCGAGCAATCGCGCTCGCCAAGGTGCACGACGTTGCCGTGCGTATCGGCGAACACCTGCACCTCGACGTGGCGCGGCGCGAGCAGCGCACGCTCGATCAGCAGCCGCGCATCGCCGAAGGCCGACAGCGCTTCGGCTGCGGCGGACGCGAGCGCGGCGTCGAGCGCAGCAGCGTCCAGCACCAGCCGCATGCCTCGCCCGCCACCGCCGGCCGTGGCCTTCACCATCAACGGGTAGCCGATCCGCGCGGCCTCGCTGCGCAGCAACTCGTGCGATTGATCTTCACCGTCGTAGCCGGGCAGCACCGGCACGCCGGCAGCCGCCATGCGCTGCTTGGCGCGCGCCTTGTCGGCCATCGCGAGCATCGCGGTAGGCGGTGGGCCGACCCACACCAAACCGGCGTCGATCACGGCCTGCGCGAACGCGGCGTTCTCCGAGAGAAAGCCGTAGCCGGGGTGAACGGCCTGTGCGCCCGAGCGTTGCGCGGCAGCGAGCAACTTGTCGACGTCGAGGTACGAATCGGCCGGGCGCTCGCCGCCGACGTGCACGACGGCGTCGCACGCTTCGGTGTGCGGCTGGCCGATGTCGGCATCGGAAGCCACCGCGACGGTGTGGATGCCCAGGCGCTGCGCGGTGCGTGCAACGCGCACGACGATCTCGCCGCGATTCGCGATCAGCAGCGATGCGATGCGCGTCATGCCGAAGGCTCCGGGTCGGCGCGCACCACCCAGCGCGCTGGGCGCTTCGCGGTCAGCGCCGCGATGCCTTCCGCCGCCGTGCCGCTGCGCAGTGTGGCGGCGAACTGGGTGGCGGCGAAGTCGAGCGTGTCGGCCAGCGTGGCGTGCTCGCGCTTGCGCACGATGGCCTTGGTCGCACGCAATGCGGCCGGCTCGGCGCGGCCGAGGTCGGTGAGCAACGCCTGCAGTTGCGCGTCGAGTTCGGCAGGCTCGGCGACGATGTCCGCCAGCCCGGCATCGAGCGCCTGCGCGCCGCCGAGCCGCCGGCCGGTCAGCATGAGGCGCAACGCGCGCCCGCTGCCGAGCCGTGCCGCCACGAACGGCGCGATCTGCGCTGGCGGCAGGCCGAGCGTGACCTCGGGCATGCCGAACTGCGCGGTGCTGGCGGCCAGCACGAAGTCGCACGCGGCGGCGAGGCCGCAGCCACCGCCCATGGCCGCGCCTTCGACGACGGCGATCGTGGGGACAGCGCTGGCCTGAAGGCGTTCGAGCATCGCGCCGAACGCGCGGTTGAAGGTGGCGATCGGGTCGGTGCCGGCGGCCGGTGCCGGCGCGGCCATCAGCGCGCGGAAGCCGCCGAAGTCACCCCCCGCGCAGAAGCTGCCGCCGGCGCCCCGCAGCACGAGGGCACGCACACCGGGTTGCGACTCGGCGTGCGCAACGGCATCGCGCAGCGCAGCCACCATGTCGTCGGTCAACGCGTTGCGCGTGGCCGGCGCGTCGAGCGTGGCGTAGGCGAACGCACCGCGGGTCTCAAGGCGGATCATGGCTGTCGCTTCAGCGCTTGCTCGGCAGCACGTGCATGTACTTGCCGATGATGCCCAGCATCACTTCGTCGGCGCCACCGCCGATCGAGGCGAGGCGGCCGTCGCGGTACATGCGCGAGACCGGGTTGTCCCAGGTGTAGCCCATGCCGCCCCAGAACTGCAGGCACGCATCGGGCACGGTGCGCAGCAGGCGCCCGGCCTTGAGCTTGGCCATCGAGGCCCACTCGGTCACGTCGTTCCCGGCGATGTAGGCTTCGGTCGCCATGTAGGTCAGCCCGCGCAGGGCTTCGACCTCGGTCTTGAGTTCGGCGAGCCTGAAGTGCACGACCTGGTTGTCGAGGATGCTCTTGCCGAAGGCCTGGCGTTCGCGTGCGTAGTCGGCCGTCTGTGTGATGCAGTTGAGCAGGCCCTGGATCGCGTTCGCGGCTGCCCACAAGCGCTCTTCCTGGAACTGCATCATCTGGTAAGTGAAGCCCATGCCTTCTTCGCCGACGAGGTTGCGGCGCGGCACGCGCACGTCGTCGAAGTGGATCAGGCCGGTGTCGCTTGCCATCATGCCGATCTTGCGGATCTTCTTGGCCACCGTGATGCCGGGCGTCTTCATCGGCACGACGATCAGGCTCTTGTTCTTGTGGGCGGCGCCGTCGGAGGTGTTGGCCAGCAGGCACATCCAGTCGGCCTGCAGGCTGTTGGTGATCCACATCTTCGCGCCGTTGATGACGTAGTCGTCGCCATCCTTGCGCGCGGTGGTCTTGACGCTCGCCACGTCGGAGCCGGCGCCGGGCTCCGAGACGCCGATGCACGCGACCGCATCACCGGTGATGGCGGGTGCCAGGAACTCGCGGCGCAAGGCGTCGGAGCCGAAGCGCGCGATGGCCGGTGTCGCCATGTCGGTCTGCACGCCGATGGCCATCGGCAGCGCGCCGCAGCTGATGTGGCCCAGCGCTTCGGCCATCGCCACCGAATACGAGTAGTCGAGCCCCATTCCGCCGTATTCCGTGGGCTTGCACAAACCGAGCAGGCCCAGGTCGCCGAGCTTCTTGAACACCTCGTGGGCAGGGAACATCTCGGCCGCCTCCCATTCGTCGACATGCGGGTTGATCTCGCTGTCGATGAAGCGCTTCAGCGTGCGCGCGATCTCTTCGTGTTCGTGGGTGAATTGCATGTGGGGTCTCCAATATTCAAGGGCGGGCCACGCCGAACTGCATGGGGTGCACGGTGCGCCGTGCCGCTTCGTCGCACAGCGTGAGCGCGAGGGCGAGCACGCGGCGCGTGTCGCGGGGGTCGATCACGCCGTCGTCGAGCAGCAGGCCCGAGGTATAGAACGCGTGCATCTGGCGCTCGAAGGTCTGCGTGATGGCGCCGGTGAGGGCGGTGAGCCTGGCTTCGTCCACCGGCACGCCCTTGCGCGCCGCGCCCTCGCGCATCACGATCTCCATCGTGCCGGCGGCTTGCGCCGGGCCCATCACGGCGGTGCGCGCGTTCGGCCAGCTGAAGGCGAAACGCGGGTGGAAGCCGCGGCCGCACATGCCGTAGTTGCCGGCACCGAACGAGGCGCCGCAGTACACGGTGATCTGCGGCACGGTGGCGTTCGACAGCGCCTGGATCTGCTTCGAGCCGTGCTTGATCATGCCGGCGCGCTCGGCCTCCGTGCCGACGATGAAGCCGGTGGTGTTCTGCAGGTAGATGATCGGCAAGCCGGCTTGGCAACACGCCTGGATGAAGTGCGTGACCTTGGTGCTGCCGGCCGGGTCGAGCGGGCCGTTATTGGTGACGATGCCGATGCGAAAGCCCGTGATCGCCGCGAAGCCACACACCGTGGCCGGGCCGTAGTCGAGCTTGAACTCAAGGAAGTCGGAGTCGTCGGCGATGCGCGCGATCACGTGGCGCATCTCGACCGGCTTCTTTGCATCCGGCGCGAACAGGCCGAGCAGTTGATCTGCATCGAACCGTGGCGCCGGCCCGTCGGGCCACGCCGCGCGCGGTTGCCAGCCGAGGGCGTGGACGAGTTCGCGCGCGATGCCCAGCGCATGCGCATCGTCGTCGGCCAGGTACTCGGCCAGGCCCGACACGCTGGCGTGCATCTCGGCGCCACCGAGCGCTTCTTCGGTCGCCACTTCGCCGGTGGCGGCCTTCAGCAGCGGCGGGCCGGCGAGGAAGGCGCGGGCGCGGTCGCGCACCATCACCACGTGGTCGGCCAGGCCCGTCATGTAGGCGCCGCCGGCCGTCGATGAACCGTGCACGACGGCGATCACCGGCAGGCCGGCGGCAGACAGGCGCGCCAGCATCCAGAACGCGCTGCCGCCGTGAATGAACTGCTCGACGCGGTACTTCAGCAGGTTGGCGCCGGCCGACTCGACGAGGTGGATCAGCGGCAGCCGGTTCTCGAGCGCGATGTCTTGGGCGCGGCGCAGCTTCTCGATGCCCATAGGCTGCATCGCACCGGCGTCGATGCCGGCGTCGTCGGCCACCACCATCACGCGCACGCCGCAAACCACGCCGATGCCGGCCACCACGCCGCCGCCAGGCGTCGACTTCTCCACGTCCGGCGTGTCTTGCTGCCAGCCGGCGAGCGTGGACAGTTCGAGGAAGGGCACGCCGGGGTCGAGCAGGCGCGCCACACGCTCGCGCGGCAGCAGCTGGCCGCGCTTGTCGAACAGCGCCTGTGCGCGTGCGCTCGCGGCGCGGGTGCGGGCTTCGAGGGCGCGCATTTCAGCGATGAGCGCCAGGCCGTGCGCACGGTTCTCGGCGAACGCGGCGCTGCCGGTGTCGAGCGGGAGTTCGAGGCGCGGCATCGGCGTCAGCCCTCCAGCACCTTGGGTTTCGTGGCGAGGTGGAAGCCGTCGAACGCGGTCGTGCTGCCGCCGCTGCCGACCTCGGGCCACACGCGTTTGGCATTCGGCGCGGCGCCGTCGACGCGCAGGCACGCGCCGGAGATGAAGGCGGCGGCGGGCGACAGCAGGAAGACGATGGCCGCCGCAACTTCGCTCTCGGTGCCCAGGCGCCGCAGTGGCACCAGCTTCGGCAGGCCGCGGATCATGTCGCGCATCTCGGGTGGGTACTTGTCCATGCCGCTGGACGCGATCCAGCCCGGCGCGACCGCGTTGATGCGGATCGGCGCCCATTCGAGCGCGGCCGTCTCGGTGAAGTTGAGCATGCCGGCGCGCGCCGCGCCCGAGTGGCCCATGCCGGGCATGCCGCCCCAGATGTCGGCAATGATGTTGACGATGGCGCCGCCGCCCTGGCCCGCATCGCCTGCCTCGTCGGTCGCCATCCACTGCGTCACGCACTCGCGCGCCATCAGGAAGCCGCCGGTCAGGTTGCTGCGCACCACCGCGTCCCAGCCCTTCGCGCTGATGCTCGCGAGAGGCGAGGGGAACTGCCCGCCGGCGTTGTTGACGAGCGCGTCGATGCGGCCATGCGCGGCGAGCACGGCCTGCACGGTGGTGCGCACGGTGTCCTCTTCGCGGATGTCGCACACATGGGCGGTGGCGGTGCCGCCGGCCGTTTCGATCTCGGCTTGCACCGCGGCCAGCTTCTCGGCCTTGCGGCCGACGAGTGCGACGCGCGCCCCGAGTGCGGCGAGTTCGTGTGCGGTGCAGCGGCCGATGCCCGAGCCGCCGCCGGTGACGATGGCGACCTGGCCGTTGAACAGTCCGGGCGTGAAGACGGATCGGTAGTTCATGCGGGCTTGCGGCTCATGGTGGGCGTGGGTGGATGAACAGCGCCATCGCTGCATCGGTCAGGTCATCGAGCGACGCGCTTTTCTTCGCGTCGAACCACTGCGCCGACCAGTTGAGTGCGCCGAAGATCAGCAGGCGCGCGAGGTGCACATCGCCCTTGAGCAGGCCAGTGCTTGCCAGCGCGTCGAGTACAGGGTGCCACACGGCTTCGTAGTCGCGCTGAAGCTTCGCAATGCGCGTGCGTTGGCGCGCGTCGAGCGAACGCCACTCGTAAAGCATGACGGGGATGAAGTCGCGCCCGCGACCGTGAAGCGTGTCGAAGTGGGCGCGGATCAGGCGGCGCAGCATGTCGCTCGGGCCAGCACCCTGAGCCGCGCACTCGGCAAGGACGCTGGCCTGGCGTTCCAGTGCACTGTGCATGCCTTCTTCCACTACCGCGAACAGCAACTCGCCCTTGCTCGCGAAGTGATAGAACGGCGAGCCCGACTGCATGCCCACTGCGGCCGCGATGTCGCGTGTGGTGGTGGCACCGAAGCCCTTGCGGCGGAACAGCTTCGCGGACGCTTTGAGCAGCGCCTGGCGGCGGTTGCCGTCGTCGCGCTCGTCGAGCGTCTTGGGGGGCCGGCCCCGCGGCCGCTTCGGTGTCTCGGCGGCTTGGGCGGCACGCACTGCATGCGAGGCGAGGGCCGTGTCCATGCGGCTCACCGCAGCCCCATCGAACGCGCGATCACTTCCTTCATGATCTCGTTCGTACCGCCGTAGATGCGCTGCACGCGCGAGTCAGCGAACTGGCGGGCGATGGGGTATTCCCACATGAAGCCGTAGCCGCCGAAGAGTTGCAGGCACTCGTCGATCACCTTGCACTCGAGGTCGGTGGTCCAGAGCTTGGCCATCGACGCGGTCGCGGTGTCGAGCGTGCCCTGCATCTGCAACTCGATGCAGCGGTCGACGAACACGCGCGCGGCCTGCACCTGGGCCTGCAGGCCGGCGAGCGTGAAGCGCGTGTTCTGGAACGCACCGACGCTCTGGCCGAAGGCCTGCCGTTCCTTCACGTACACGACTGTGCGGGCTATCGCGATCTGCGCCGCCGCGACCGCGGCAATGGCGATCTGCAGCCGCTCCCAGGGCAGCTCCTGCATCAGGCTCACGAAGCCGCTGTTCTCGGCACCGAGCAGGTTGGCCAGCGGCACGCGCACGTTGCTGAAGAACAGCTCCGAGGTGTCCTGCGCCTTCAGGCCGATCTTCTTCAGGCGCTTGCCCTTCTCGAAGCCGGGCATGCCGCGTTCGACGACGAGCAGGCTCGTGCCCTTGGCGCCGGCGTCGGGCGCGGTCTTGGCGACGACGATCACCACGTCGGCATGCCAGCCGTTGGTAATGAAGGTCTTGGAGCCGTTCAGCAGGTAGTGGTCGCCTTGCTTGATGGCGGTGGTCTTGATGCCTTGCAGGTCGGAGCCGGCGGCAGGCTCGCTCATCGCGATGGCGCCGATGAGTTCGCCGCTCGCGAACTTCGGCAGCCAGCGTTGCTTCTGCTCATCGGTGCCGTAGCGCAGCAGGTAGGGGGCCACGATCTCGTTGTGCAGCCCGAAGCCGATGCCGCTGGCGCCGGCAAGGGTCAGCTCTTCGATCAGTACCACCGAGAACAGCTTGTCGGCCCCGGCGCCGCCCAGGGCCTCGGGCATGGTCAGGCACAGCAGGCCGCTGGCGCCGGCCTTGCGCCAGACCTCGCGATCCACGTAGCCTTGCTCTTCCCAGCCGGCGTGGAAGGGTGCAATCTCGCGGTCGATGAAGCGGCGCACCGTGTCGCGAAAGCCTTCGTGATCGGCGTTGAACAACGTGCGGGGGATCATGCGGGCCTTATTTATGCAAAGCGGGTGATTGGCGTAAACTTTATACCGAATCGCCCGTCGGCGTCACCCCGAGACAACCCCCCCGAGAGGAGACTTCCATGCCCCACGCATTCATCTTCGACGCCGTGCGCACGCCGCGCGGCAAGGGCAAGAAGGACGGCAGCCTGCACGAGGTCAAGCCCGTCGACCTGCTTGCCGGCCTGCTCGTGAAGCTGCAGCAGCGCCACGGTTTTGATGCGGCGCAACTTGACGACGTGGTGATGGGCGTGGTCTCGCCGGTGGGCGAGCAGGGCTCGGTGATCGCCAAGACCGCCGTGCTGAAGGCGGGGTGGGACTTCACCGTGAGCGGCGTGCAGATCAACCGCTTCTGCGCCTCGGGCCTTGAGGCGGTGAACCTGGCGGCGCAGAAGGTCGCGAGCGGCTGGGAAGACCTGGTGATCGCCGGCGGCGTGGAAAGCATGTCGCGCGTTCCCATCGGCTCCGACGGCGGCGCCTGGGCGCAAGACCCGCAGACGAATGCGCGCACCGGCTTCGTGCCGCAAGGCATCGGCGCCGACCTGATCGCGACGTTGGCGGGCTGGAGCCGTGACGACGTGGACGCGTACGCGCTGACCTCGCAACAGCGCGCCGCCAAGGCGCAAGCGGCGGGGCTCTTCGACAAGTCGGTGCTGGCGGTGGACGACGAGATCGGCCTTGCGATCCTGGAGCGCGACGAATTCATCAAGCCGCGTACCACGCTCGAAGGGCTGGGTGCGCTGAAGGTGGCGTTCGCCGAGCTCGGCGCGATGGGCTTCGACGCGGTGGCGCTGGCGCGCTACCCGCAGGTCGAGCGCATTCACCACGTGCACACCGCCGGCAACTCGTCGGGCATCGTCGACGGCGCGGCGGCGGTGCTGATCGGCAGCGAGGCGAAGGGCAGGGCGCTGGGCCTCACGCCACGTGGGCGCGTCGTGGCCACCGCGTTGTCGGGGGCTGACCCGACCATCATGCTGACCGGCCCGATGCCGGCCGCCCGCAAGGCGCTGGCGAAGGCCGGGCTGACGGTGGCCGACATCGACCTGTTCGAAGTCAACGAGGCTTTCGCTGCAGTACCGATGCGCTTCATGCAGGAGATGAATGTGCCGCACGAGAAGGTCAACGTGAACGGCGGCGCCATCGCGATGGGCCACCCGCTCGGCGCCACCGGCGCCATGCTCGTCGGCACGCTGCTCGACGAGCTGGAGCGCAGGCAGCTCAGGCGCGGCCTCGTCACGCTGTGCGTGGGCGGCGGCATGGGCATCGCGACCATCATCGAGCGGGTGTGAGCATGCAGACCATCCGCTATGAACTCGGTGCCGACGGCACCGCAGTGATCACCTTCGACGAGCCCGGCTCGCCCGTCAACACCATGACGCCGGCCTGGCAGAACGACCTGGCCGAGGCGGCCGAACAACTGGAGCGCGACAAGGCGCAGATCAAGGGCGTGCTGCTCGCCTCGGCCAAGACCACGTTCTTCGCCGGCGCCGAGCTGAAGGGCGTGCTCAAGCTGACGGCCGACGACGCGAAGACCGGCTTCACGCGCATCGAGGCGCTCAAGCGCAGCTTCCGCCGCATCGAGACGCTGGGCCGGCCGGTGGTGGCGCTCTTGAACGGCGCGGCGCTCGGTGGCGGCTGGGAGCTGGCGCTGGCGGCGCATGCGCGCTTCGCCATCGATGACAAGCGCATCCAGTTCGGCACGCCCGAGGTCTCGCTCGGGCTGATGCCAGGCGCCACCGGCATCACGAAGACGGTGCGGCTGCTCGGCCTGATGGCAGCCAACCCGCTGCTGATGGAGGGCAAGCTGTTCGGCCCCCGCGAAGGCCTCGAACTGGGCCTCGTCGATGGCCTGGCCGTTGACGCCGCCGACCTGCGCGCGCAGGCGCTGGCGTGGATTGGCGCGAACCCGAACGCGGTGCAGCCCTGGGACCGCAAGGACTACAAGATGCCTGGGGGCACGCCCAGCAACCCGAAGATTGCGCAGGGCCTGGTCGTGGCACCCGCCCTGCTGGCGCAGAAGACGCGCGGCCTCTATCCGGCGGCGCAGGCCATCCTGGAAGCGATGGTCGAAGGCGCCATGGTCGACTTCGATACTGCCACCCGCATCGAGAGCCGCAAGCTCGCCAAGCTGATGGTCGGGCAGACGACGAAGAACATGGTCACCGCGTTCTTCTTCAACATGAACGCGATCCGCGCCGGCAAGTCCCGCCCTGCGGGTGTCGCGAAGTGGAAGCCCGCCAAAGTGGGTGTGCTCGGCGCCGGCATGATGGGTGCGGGCATTGCCCACGCAACGGCGTCGCGCGGCATGGCGGTGGTGTTGAAGGACGTGAGCCTTGAGAAGGCGCGCGCCGGCTTCGAGGCGGTGCGTGGCATCACCGCACCGCTGGTAGCGAAAGGCCGGATGAACGAAGTTCAACAGGCTGAACTGCTGAACCGCATCAAGCCGACTGCCGATGCGGCCGACCTGACCGGCTGCGATCTCATCATCGAGGCCGTGTTCGAGCAGCGGGAACTCAAAGCCGCGGTGACGAAAGAGGCCGAGCCGATGCTCGCGGCGGGCGGCGTGTTCGCGTCGAACACGTCCACGCTGCCGATCAGCGGGCTGGCGCAGGCGAGCGGCGCGCCGCAGAAGTTCATCGGTCTGCACTTCTTCTCGCCGGTGCACAAGATGAAGCTGGTCGAGATCATCCGTGGCGCGCAGACCGACGACGAGACGGTGGCGCGCGCGTTCGACTTCGTGGTGGCGCTGGGCAAGACGCCGATCGTCGTCAACGATTCGCGCGGCTTCTTCACGAGCCGCGTGTTCGGCACCTTCGTGATGGAGGGCGCGACGATGCTGGCCGAAGGTGTGCCCGCACCGATGATCGAGCATGCGGCGCTCGCGGCCGGCATGCCGGTCGGGCCGCTGGCGGTGCTGGACGAGACCTCGCTCGCGCTCTCGGTGCACGTGCTCGACCAGACGCGGGCCGACATGGCGGCGGCGGGCCAGCGCTTCGAGCCCGGGCGCGGCGAGTTGTTCGTGGAGCAGATGGTGAAGGAGCTCAAGCGCCCCGGCCGCGCTGGCGGCGGCGGCTTCTACGACTACCCGAAGGGCGAGCCGAAGCGGCTGTGGCCAGAGCTGAAAACGCGGTTTGAAAATGCCGACTTGACGGTCGACATCACCGAGTTGTCGCAGCGCCTGCTCTACCGCCAGGCCATCGAGACGGCGCGCTGCCTGACCGAGGGTGTGCTTACCAGCACGGCGGATGCGAACATCGGCTCGATCCTCGGCATCGGCTTCCCGGCCTGGGCGGGTGGCGCGATGCAGTTCATCGAATCGGAAGGCCGCGAGCGCTTCTTCACCAACGCGCAGGCGCTGGCTTTGAGGCACGGCGAGCGCTTCGCCGTGGCGCCGGCCGTGCGCGCTTGCATCGAAGCGTTGCCGCGCTGAACTTGGCTTCCCACAATGCAGAAGGCCCCGCACGCGGGGCCTTCGTTCATGCGCAGAAGCGGTTCACTTCAGCGTCAGGATCCACTGCACCAGCTGCTTCGCCTCGGCGTCGTTGACCTGCGGGTTCGCCGGCATCGGCAACACGCCCCACGCGCCGCTACCGCCCTTCATGACCTTCGCGGCGAGCTTGTCGACCGCGTCTTTCTGGCCGGCGTACTTGGCCGCCACGTCTTTGTAGGGCGGGCCGATCAGCTTCTTGTCGATGGCGTGGCAGGCCATGCAGTTCTTCTTCTGCGCCAGCTCGGGGTTGGCAAACGCTGAATGAGCCGCCAGTGAAGCAAGGCAGGCGACGGAGATCTGGGCAGCAGAGAAGAGTTTCATCGTGGTCCCGGGTGACAGCCGCAGTCGGCTACAGTGAGCTTAACGGATGGCCGCGCAAGCGGTTGACGGCGCTGTGTGCGGGGTCGAACCCGGCCCTGACCATCCGGCCAACCCACCCCAGGAGCCCGGACCATGGCGTTCGTCATCATCGGCCTGATCGTCATCGGCCTGCACTTCGCCGGCATCGGCCCCTCGGCGCATTGGAGCTGGCTGCTCACCGGCGACCTCTGGAAGTTCTGCGTTCCGTTCGTGCTGGCGGTGGTCTGGTGGGCGTGGGCCGACATGTCGGGCCTGAACAAGCGCCGCGAGATCGAGAAGATGGAGGCGCGCAAGCAGAACCGCCGCAACGACAACCTTGCGGCACTGGGGTTCGACCCGAAGGCGCGGCGCCGCGGGCGCAAGCGCTGATCGGCGCCCGCTTTCGCTTTCCCTACTCGAACTTGTCGAGCACCGCCCCCGAGCTCGCGCTCGACGCGTTGAAGGCAAACTTCGCGAGCACGCCGCGCGTGTAGCGGGCAGCCGGCGCCTTCCACGCAGCGCGGCGGGTGGCGAGCTCGGCGTCGCTCACGTTCAGTTGCAATGTCAGCGTGTGCGCGTCGATGGTGATCGAATCACCCTCATGGATGAGCGCGATGTTGCCGCCGGCATGCGCCTCGGGCGCCACGTGGCCGACCACCATGCCCCAGGTACCGCCCGAGAAGCGGCCGTCGGTGATGAGGCCGACCGATTCGCCCAGGCCCTGGCCGATCAGCGCGCCGGTCGGGGCCAGCATTTCCGGCATGCCGGGAGCGCCCTTCGGGCCGAGGTAGCGCAACACCATCACGTCGCCGGGAACGATCTTCTTGACCATGATCGCGGCGAGGGCAGATTGCTCGTCGTCGAACACGCGCGCCGGGCCGGTCATCACCGGGTTCTTGAGGCCGGTGATCTTGGCGACGCAGCCTTCGGGCGAGAGGTTGCCCTTCAGGATGGCGAGGTGGCCGTGTTCGTACATCGGCGCGGTGATCGGGCGGATCACGTCTTGATCGGCGCGCGGTGCATCGGGAATGTCGGCCAGGTTCTCGGCCACGGTCTTGCCGGTGATGGTGATGCAGTCGCCGTGCAGCGCTCCGGCGTTCAGTAACATCTTCATCACCTGCGGAATGCCGCCGGCCTTGTGCAGGTCGACCGCGAGGTACTTGCCCGAGGGCTTCAGATCGCACAGCACCGGCACCTTTTGGCGCACGCGCTCGAAGTCGTCGATGGTCCAGTCGACTTCGGCCGCGTGCGCGATGGCCAGGAAGTGCAGCACTGCATTGGTCGAGCCGCCCGTGGCCATGATCACGGCCACGGCGTTCTCGATGCTCTTGCGCGTGACGATGTCGCGCGGCTTCAGGTCATTCTTCACCGCCTCGACCAGCACGCGCGCCGCTTCGGTGGTGTGCGCCACGATCTCGTCGTGCGGGTTCGCCATGGTGCTCGAGAAGGGCAGGCTCATGCCCAGTGCCTCGAACGACGAGCTCATCGTGTTCGCGGTGTACATGCCGCCGCACGAGCCGGTGCCCGGGATGGCCAGGCGCTCGATGGCGTTGAAGTCCTCCTCGCTCATGTTGCCCGCGCTGAACTGGCCGACGGCCTCGAACACGCTGACGATGTTCAGGTCCTGCCCCTTGTAGCGGCCCGGCAGGATGGTGCCGCCGTACACGTAGATGGCGGGCACGTTGGCGCGCAGCATGCCCATCATGCCGCCGGGCATGTTCTTGTCGCAGCCGCCGATCACGAGCACGCCGTCCATCCACTGGCCGCCCACGCAGGTCTCGATGCAGTCGGCGATCACCTCGCGCGAGACCAGGCTGTACTTCATGCCCTCGGTGCCCATCGCCATGCCGTCGCTGATGGTCGGCGTGCCGAAGATCTGTGCGTTGCCGCCAGCGGCTTCGATGCCGGCCACCGCCGCGTCGGCGAGCTTTTGCAGGCCGGAGTTGCACGGCGTGATGGTCGAGTGGCCGTTCGCCACACCGATCATCGGTTTCTTGAAGTCGCCCTCTTCGTAGCCCATCGCGTAGTACATCGAGCGGTTCGGAGCGCGGGCGGTGCCTTCGGTGATGTTGGCGGAACGGCGGTTGATCTTCATGCGGGCCTCCTGGGTTGCGGCGCAAAGTATCTGGCTTCCGCATGAAGGCGTCCAATAGATGTTTGGCCGCTCATTGATATGCTGCACAGATGACAGAACGCAACCTGCCGCGCGACCTTTCCACGTCCATCGACCTGCGCCAGTGGCGCCAGTTCCTGGCGCTGGCCGAGCTGCTGCACTTCGGGCGCGCCGCGCAGCAGCTCAACATGACGCAGCCGCCCCTCACGCAGGCCATTCAATTGCTGGAGGCGCGCCTGGGCGTGCCGCTGTTCGACCGCACGCGCCGCAGCGTGGCGCTCACGCCGGCCGGCGCGGCCCTCGTCGAGCCGGTGCGGCAGCTGCTTCGGCAGGCGGCGGCGCTCTCGGTGCGGGCGCGCGATGCGTCGGCGGGCGAGATCGGCCGCATCCGCCTGGGCTTCATCTCGACCGTCGGGTTCGGGCCGCTGCCGGTGTGGCTGCGCAGCTTTCGCGAGAAGCACCCCGGTATCTCGGTCGAGCTGCACGAGGCGACGGGCGAGGTGCAGTTGAAGGCCTTCGAGCGCGGCGAGATCGACGCCGGGTTCGTGCTGCACTCGCCCGGCCATGCGCCCGGCGAGCCGGTGCGCATGCAGCGCCTGTCGCTCGGCGTCGAGCCCCTGTTCCTGGCGCTGCCCGACGTGGCTGCGCCCGCGCGCGCGCGGCGCCTGAACATGGCGTGGGTGCTGGCGCAGCCGCTGGTGATCTACCCGCGCGCCGCCATGCCGTCGATGTACGACGCGGTGCTGGCGTTCTATCACCGTCACGGCGCCACGCCCACCATCGCGCAGGAAGCCGTGCAGATGCAAACCATCGTGAACCTCGTGTCGGCCGGCATCGGCGTGGCGCTGGTGCCCAAGTCGGTGACGCAGTTGCAGCGGGCAGGCGTCGTCTACCGGCCGCTGCCGGCGGCCTTGGCGAGCGCCGCGCCGCAGGCGGAAACCAGCCTGTTGTGGCCCGAGCAGGCCGAGCCGGCGGTGCTGCGCTTCATCGAGTTCGTGCAAGGGGTTCTGGGCTATCGTTCGCGCTGATTCTTACCCGCGCGCTTGTTGCAGCGCCCTCACGACATGCTCGTTCATCCCCAGTTCAACCCGGTCGCGCTGCAGCTCGGGCCGGTCGCGATTCATTGGTACGGCATCACCTACCTCGTGGCGTTCGGCCTGTTCGTGTGGCTGGGTGCGCAGCGCGTCAAGCTCGTGCAGTACGCAAGCGCCGGCTGGACCCGCCGCGACATCGAAGACCTGCTGTTCTACGGCGTGCTCGGCGTGGTGATCGGCGGGCGAGTGGGCTATGTGCTGTTTTACAAGCCCGGCTACTACGCAGCGCACCCGTTGGAGGTGTTCGCGGTGTGGAAAGGCGGCATGGCCTTTCACGGCGGCCTGCTCGGCGTGCTGGCGGCGATGTGGCTGTTCGGCCGCATGCGCGGGCGCAGCTTCCTGCAGGTCACCGACCTGATCGCGCCGTGCGTGCCGACCGGCCTGGCCTCGGGGCGCATCGGCAACTTCATCAACGGCGAGTTGCCGGGCCGCGCGGCCGACCCCAGCCTGCCGTGGGCGATGGTGTTCCCGCAAGTCGACATGGTGCCGCGCCACCCGTCACCGCTGTACCAGTTCGCGATGGAGGGCTTGCTGCTGTTCGCGCTGCTGTGGGTGTATTCGAAGAAGCCGCGCGGCCTGGGCCAGGTGTCGGGCGTGTTCCTGGTGGGCTACGGCGTGTTCCGCTTCATTGCCGAGTACTTCCGCGAGCCCGACAACTTTCTCGGCCTGCTCGCGCTCGGCCTGAGCATGGGGCAATGGCTGTGCGTGCCGATGATCGCCGCCGGCGCTGCCCTGTGGGTGTGGGGGCGCGGCCGCACCGCCTGAGCCGCTGCAGGTGCAGTTCGTCGCATCGCGGTGGCGGCGGGCCAGGCGCTCCGGCGAGCATCGCGTTCACTTCATGACGAGAGCACACCAATGACCCGCAAGACAACACGTTTGCCCCTGGCCTGCGCAGCGCCTGCTCTGGCGCTGACCATGGCCTTGATGCTGGCCTTGCCGGCGGCCGCCCAGACCGTGAAAGACCCGCAACTCACCGCGCTGCTCGACGCCCGCAAGTACGCCGATGCCGAGCGCGTGGCAACGGCACGCATCACGGCACGGCCCGACGACATGGACGCCTACGCCGCCCTCACGCTGGCGGTGACGAACGATGGCGACGCCCCGCGCCGCGAGGCTGCACTGAAGCGGCTCGAAGCCTGCGCCGCTGCACTGCCGAATGCGGCGATGTGCCACTTCGGGGTCGGCGCGGTGCTCGGCGTGAATGCCATGACGCAAGGCATGGTGGCGGGCTTGCGCAGCGTGGGCCGCATACGAGAGTCGTTCTCGAAGGCGCTCGAGATCGACCCGTTGTTCTACGCTGCACGCAGCGGCCTGGTTCAGGTTTACCTCACGGTGCCAGGCATTGCCGGCGGCAGCCTGACCAAGGCGCGCGAGCTGGCCAATGCGGCATCAATCAAACAGCCCGAGCACGCCAAGCTGCTGCTCGGCATGGTTGCACTCGACCAAAAAGAATACGCCCAGGCCGAGCGCGTGGTTTCGACCGTGCGCGTCGGCAGCGACAAGGAACTCGGGGGCGATGTGCAGGCCTTCTGGCCGCAACTGGGCATTGCGTACCTCGCGGACAAGCAAGTCGCCCGGGCACGCGCGGTGTTCGAGCACGCGGTGCTAGAGGCGCCGCAGCAGGCCATCGGCCACTACGGCTTAGGCCGCGCGCTGGCCGAGGGCGGCGAACTCGATGCCGCCGTCGCCGCCTACCAGCGCGCCCTGCCGCTCGACGGTGCGGCCGCATTGCCGATCGACTACCGGCTTGGGATCGTGTGGCAAGCCAAGGGGGAGCGCGACAAGGCGCGTACGGCGTTCACACGCTTCATCGGTGTCGGCAAGGGCAACCCGAAGAACCTGGACGACGCGAAGAAGCGGCTCGCAGAACTGGCTTGATATTGAACGGGTAGGCACGCCTCAAAGTTACCATTGCCGCATGCGCCAAATCTTCCTCGACACCGAAACCACCGGCCTCAGCCCGGACGCGGGCGACCGCATCATCGAGATCGGCTGCGTCGAGATGGTCAACCGCCGCCTCTCGGGCCGGAACCTGCACTTCTACCTGAACCCGCAGCGCCCGAGCCACCCCGACGCCGTCAAGATTCACGGCCTGACGGACGACTTCCTGGCGGACAAGCCGCTGTTTGAAAGCGTGGCCGCCGAGCTGCTCGAGTTCGTGGCGGGCGCCGAGATCATCATCCACAACGCGAGCTTCGATGTCGGCTTCCTGAACGCCGAACTCAAGCGCCTGGCGCGCGCGCCGTTCCCCGGGATGGTCGGCAGCGTGACCGACAGCCTGCTGATGGCGCGCTCGATGTTCCCCGGCAAGGCCAACTCGCTGGACGCGCTGTGCAAGCGGCTGGAGGTCGACAACACCGGCCGCAACCTGCACGGTGCGCTGCTCGACGCCGGGCTGCTGGCCGAGGTCTACATCCGCCTGACGCGAGGGCAGGACTCGCTGGTGATCGACGCCGGAGAAGCCGCCGCAACGCAATCGGCCATCGCCTCCGTCGACTTTCGCGGGCTTGTTCTGCCGGTGATCGAAGCCAGCGACGCAGAAGCCGAAGCACACGCCGCGATGCTCAAAGAGCTTGACAAGGCGAGCGGCGGCCAGACCGTCTGGCGCCGGTTCGAGCCGGAGCCTGTGGCATAATCGTCGGCTGTTTTCAGGGCGGTTAGCTCAGGGGTAGAGCACAACATTCACACTGTTGGGGTCGGGGGTTCGAAACCCTCACCGCCCACCAAAAGAGAGTCCACCAGGGTCCATTGCGGAAAGAAAAGCCTGAGTAATCAACGACTTAGGCTTTTTTCATTTCCGCCAAGGTGCAGGAACTTCCGCCGACTTCCGGCCCTCGATGCAGGAACTAACGCAGGAACCGCACAATCCGGGTTCCTGCACTCAGAAAGTTCCTGCATGGCGCGCGAACTGATTCCCGGCGACGTGTCGATCCGCAGCGTCAAGCCCGGCGACCCTCGCAACCGGCTGACCGATGGCGATGGCCTCTACCTGAAGTTGTTCGTGAAGGGCGGTTCACACGGCTGGCGGCTCGACTACACGATCAACGGCGTGCGGAAGAACCTCAGCCTGGGCACCTACCCGGACACCGGCCTGGCGCTGGCCAGGAAGAAGGCAGACGAGGCACGCCGCCTGGTCAGCGAAGGCATCGACCCGAGCGACGTGCGCAAGGCGGCGAGGGCCGAGGTGCTGCGGAAGCGGCAGGTGCAAGACCTGGTCGACGCAGGCCTGCCCGCGGTCGATTCGTTCGAGGCAGTCGCACGTGAGTGGCTGACGCTGAGGCACGCCCCGCAGGTCAGCGACGGGCAATCCGAGCGCACGACGGCCCGCCTGGAGCGAGAGGTGTTCCCTTGGATCGGCAGCATGCCCATCGCCAGCATCAAGGCGCCAGCGATCCTGGAGTGCCTGCGCCGCGTCGAGTCACGCGGTGCGCTCGGTACGGCGCACCGTGTCAAGCAGGCGTGCGGGCAGGTGTTCCGCTACGGCATCGCCACCGGCCGTTGCGAGAACGATCCAGCTGCGGATCTGCGTGACGCGCTGGTGTCGGTCGTTGTGGCCCACCACCCGGCGATCACCGACCCGAAGCGCGTCGGCGAGCTGTTGCGTGCGATCGATGTGTACAAGGGCCAGGCAGTGACCCGTGCCGCCGTGCAGCTGGCGCCACTGGTGTTCCAGCGGCCTGGAGAGTTGCGCCACGCCGAGTGGGCAGAGGTTGACCTCGATGCAGCGCTGTGGACCATCGCCTCGAGTCGCATGAAGCGCAACAAGCAGGCCAAGCTGACCGGAGGTGACCACGTGGTGCCGCTCGCCCGCCAGGCT
>Ga0209724_1000585_pt1 | contig 34737 bp, 28 predicted proteins | sample grotaG_FD_184143 | JGI IMG/M metagenome (GOLD analysis project Ga0209724, IMG submission 184143) | Glacier valley bacterial and archeal communities from Borup Fiord, Nunavut, Canada, to study Microbial Dark Matter (Phase II) -... | ecosystem: Environmental > Aquatic > Freshwater > Ice > Glacier ... | reverse complement strand
CAAAGAAGAGTTAGCGGAATTGGATTAATGAGTTATAGGGCAGGCACGGGGACCTGCCCCTACAAAAATCCCCCAATTTTAGATGTTGGATTTTAAATTTTGGATTTCCCTAACCCCTGACCCCCAACCCCTATCCCCAGTTCCTACGGTTCTGACTCGACGAAATCCACCTCAACGGTTGAGCCAGACTGACCGCTAAGATTGGCAGCAGCCGAGAACGAGGAGCAAATCTGATAGCCGGGGGCGGCAATCACCACCACATCCCAGCGACCTTTGCCCAATCCACCAATAGAGAAGCGTCCATTGCCGCCCGTTTGGGCGGTAAAAGAGAAGCCAGGGGTGCTGACTCGCACAGTTGCGCCTGAAACTGGGGCTTTCTGGCGATTCAGCACCACCCCAACTACCGCGCTGGAGCCCTGGTCTGGGCCAGCCGGAATAGCCCCCGGACTACTGTTGTTGTAGGCGAAGAAGTTGCTGAAACAGGAACGCGGGGTGGGCGTAGGGGTAGCTGGGCGCAGGGTGGGGGTCGGCACGGAGGTCGCCACCGGAGTCAGGGCGTTAATCTCACGCTGAATATCGGCACATAGCGAACTTGCCGCCACTGGGCCAGTCCCCTTATCGGCTAATTTGGCCTTATTACAGGTCGCCAGCGAGTCACTATAGCGTTTATCCCGGCGATAGTCGCTAATCACCTGTAAATAAGCATCATACAGGCGGGGCTGCACGTCCCGGAAATCAGGCTTAGCGGCATAAAGCTTCTCCAAAATGGGGATCGCCGCCCCCCAATTCTTCTGGTCAGCGAAAATAACGCCATCTCGGTATTGACTGATAGTGTCAAAAGCTCCTTTGGCATCCGCGTTATTCGTGTCAAGACTTACACATTTTTGCAAAGTCAGAAAGGTATCAGCAGGGTCACCTGTATTAACTAAATCCAGCCCATAGCTACAGTAGGATTGAGTCAGCAGTTTTTGAACCTGGTCTTCATTGTAACCCTTGCCTTGCAGCCCCTCCAGCGCCGCAATAGCATTTTTCCAGTCTTTGGCATCAACTAATTTTGTGGCTTGCTGGAAAGCCGCTTCGTTTGGATTAGTAGTAGTAGCAGCAGTCGCCGTAGCCCCAACTGTTGGGGAGGGCGACGGACTAGGGCTGGCGGCGGGGCTGGGAGTGGTCGCCACAGTGGTAGTAGTTGTTGCAACAGTAACAGAAGAAACGGCAATAGTAGTAGCGGCAACCGTAGCGGCGGGCGAATTTTGACCGCTGGTGTTGGTGTTATTATTACCCGTCGCAATCAGGAAAAGCCCCACAATTGCCCCAATAACAATAACCGCCGCCAATATTCCCCCGATTAAAATCCAGGGCACTTTCTTGCGCTCGTTTGGCTTAGTTGGTGGCATTACCGGGGGCGGCCCAAAGTTCGGTCCGGTGGGTTGGCCCTGATTTGCCGGGGGATATTGCCCAGACGTGGAGGGGTTGTAGCCTGGTGGTGGCCCGCTATAACCGGGTGGTGGGCCACCTTGCGGTCGTCCCGGTTGGTTAGGCAGTAAATTAGGCCCGCTACCCTGTGGGTTATAGGGTTGCTGGTTTGGGCCACTCCCCATCGGCACATAATTCAATGGTGGGGCGCCCGGTGGTCGTTGATTGGGTGGCTGATTTGGCCCGGTTCCTGATGGGTTAAAGGGCGGTTGGTTGGGCGGTGGTGGCGTATTTTGTCTATTATCCGGCGGTGGCACACCCAAAGGTCGCCCCGGCTGATTGTTGGGCAAGGGGGCTGTCCCCGGCAAAGGGCGATTATTTAAATTTATTGGTTGGGTCGGCATGTCCACAATTTGCTGATTTTGGGGCGTTCCAGAGCTCGGCAGAGGTGGTGGTAAGTTTGATTTATCGGCTGGGTTAGGGGCAGGCGGTGGCACAAAACGAGTAGGTGTGCCAGCACCACCGCCCCAATTAGCCCAACCGCCCAACGGGGTTGCCATTGGCGAAAAATTATTAGGGTTCGTCAAATTATTCATAAAATGGGTCAGGACATTGGCGAACTGGTCGGCACTCTGGTAGCGGCTATCAGGCTTTTTCGCCATTGCCGTGCGAATAATTCCATCCAACTGCGGCGGAATTGAGCTATTGAGCGAATAAAGCAAGGGCGGATTTTCGTTTATATGTTTTAAAAGCAAACTCAGGGTAGAGTCGGCTACAAAAGGGGGTCGCCCTGCCAGCATCTCAAAGAGCATTACTCCCACAGAGTATATATCGCTACGATAGTCTACTTCCATACTGCCCTGCGCCTGTTCCGGCGAAATATAGTTGGGCGTACCAAGAGCCTGGTCGTAGGCTTCGGTGGTCAGGGAGGCTTTATTTAAATCTTTGGCAATCCCAAAATCCATTATCTTGGGCTGACCGTTTTTGGTAATCATAATATTGGCGGGTTTAAGGTCGCGATGAATTACCCCGGCCTGATGTGCTACATCCAGCCCCCGCAAAACCTGGATTATCATTCCCAGAGCCTGGTCTATCGGTAACACTCGGCTGCGGTCTAGTACCTGCCGGAGGGTAGTGCCCTCTACCAGTTCGTAGACGTTGAAAAAGTTGCCTTCCTGCTCATCGCTATCCAGCACCCTAACAATTGCCTCGCTAGGCAAACCCCGTACCGACTGAGCTTCTCGGCGGAAGCGTTCTACTTTTTTTGGCTCAGAAGTAAGCTCCGATTTCAGAACTTTAATCGCCACAAGTTGCCCGGTTTGCAGAACCTGAGATTTATAAACTACGCCGTAACTACCCTGTCCCAGCACTTCCAGCAATTTGTATCGCCCCTTGAGTATTGTGCCTACTCCCACCATTTGAATGCTCCTAAGTCGCTAGTCATCTTGGCAATGAATTTTCAGCCTATTAATGAGTATTTTGGTTATGTAGAACCATAATATCACCCTTGAAGTCAAAATGAAAATAATCTAGCTCACAATTGGGACTAATATCCTAATGTAGGTTTAAGGAAAAAGTAGCAAGGATTTAGGAGGACGCTCCGCCGTCCGATGGGTATTGCAGGGCAGTGCCTGCTCGTACAAATGGACGGTAAAAATTGGGACAACCTGGGACGTTTAAAAACGTTAATATATTACAGTTTGATAAAGGTTCTGAGTTGGATATTGAGATAGTTCAAGTAGTAAGCTACAATTCGTTAATAGCCTGAGTTCACAATTTGCGAACCAGGAAACGTCCTAAAATAGATACACTACAGAGGAATATTATGGGTCATCAAGAGTATTATTACCGTTGGGAATGGCAGCTTGAAGCAAGCCCGACCGAGCTTTGGCCTTTGGTAGCTGACACTAATCGTTTTAACCGCGATACTGGCTATCCCAATGTTAAAAAATTGGATAATAATGGTAATAAGCTGGAAAACGCCTACCGTCGTTTGCGGCTGACCCGTTTTGGTGTCCCCATCGAGTGGCTGGAGGAGCCGTTTGAATGGATTCGGCCCTACAGTTATGGGGTAGTTCGGCATTATAGCAAAGGCCCGATTTTGGAAATGCGTACTCTAACCGAACTTCACCCCTTACCTACTGGTGGCACTCAGCTTGTTTATAAAGTGTGGGCTACGCCACGCAACCTTTTAGGTTACTTTGCTATTCCAGCCCAGGTTCAGGTTTTAAGCCAAATCGCCTTTAACAAAACCCTGAAACAATATAACCAGCTTGCGGTAAAGGGCCAGACCCAATATGAACTACCCTCGAACGTGGAATTTGCGGCGGGTGGGCGGGAACGGCTGGCTAATTTGCAGAGTAAATTACTGGAGCAAGGGGCTAACCCTGAAATTGTAGGCCGCTTGTCCCACTTAGTTGAAAAGGCCGATGATATTCTGGTCAACCGAATCCGCCCCTATGCTCTGGCTGACCGTTGGGGATTGCCCCGGCGGGCGGTCTTGGAAACCTGCCTGTGGGCCACCCGAATTGGTTTGCTGGATTTTCGTTGGGATTTGTTATGCCCACTCTGCCGGGGTGCTTCCGACAGCAGCCCCAACCTGAACGGCATCCAGCGTCAGGTACATTGTGATAGTTGCAATATAGATTTTAGTGCCAATTTTGATAAATCGGTGGAGTTGACCTTCCGCCCCAATCTGGCGGTACGCAAGGCCGAGGTGGGTGAGTTTTGCGTCGGTGGGCCCCAACTTACTCCCCATATTATGGCCCAACAGCTATTAGCTCCCGGCACTACTCGTCAGATACAATTACCATTAGAGCCGGGACGCTATCGGCTACGCACCCTGAAGTTACAGGGTGGTCAGTTTCTACAGGTTAGCCCAAGTGGGTCGGCGACGGCTACTCTGCGGGCGGAGACGATTGGTTGGAGTCAGGATGAGTTAACCCTGAATACCAACCCAACCTTGAATTTTGAAAATAATACTTCCAGCGACCAACTTTTTGTACTAGAGCATATGGTCTGGAGTGACCAAGCCACCACCGCCGCCGAGGTTACGGCCTTACAGCTTTTCCGCGACCTGTTCGCCAACGAGGCTTTGCGCCCCGGTGAGCAAATTTCAGTGGGTACGCTGGCGGTTCTTTTTACCGACCTGCGTGGTTCTACCCGCCTTTACCGCGAGATTGGCGATGCTCCAGCCTTCGGGCGCGTCATGAACCATTTCGATATTCTAAAAAGAGCCATTTCCGAGGAGGAAGGTGCGCTGGTCAAAACTATTGGGGATGCAGTGATGGCGGTGTTCCTGCAACCAGCCGGGGCAGTGCGAGCTATGTTAAAGGCTCAGGAAATGCTGGCGGCAGAGGGTCAGCCCCCCCTTTGTCTTAAAGCGGGCATCCACTATGGCCCTTGTATCGCGGTAAATTTAAATGACCGCCTGGATTATTTTGGCTCTACGATTAACCTCGCCGCCCGCCTGGAAGGTTTTTCTACGGGTGATGATGTGGTAATTTCGGCGGCGGTTCGTAACGACCCAGAAGTAATCAAAATGTTAACTGACCCCCAAAGTCAGTTCAAGGCCGAGCCATTTGAGGCTAATCTGAAAGGCTTTGATGAGGAGCGTTTCAACCTCTGGCGGGTGGTCAAGGGTAGTTCTATCCTTGAGAGGTCTGAACTTAAGCCTGTAGTGGCTCTGGGCTAGGGGTCGTCGGTAGTCAGTTGTTAGTGAAATAGTCGAAAGTTAAAAGTCAAAAGTCAAAGGTCGAAAGTCTAAGGTCAAAAGTCGAAAACCTAAACACCACTGGAATAAGTTGCCGGGTTAATAATCGGAGTGTTGAGGGTAGTAGTGACTTTAGTCGCTTCTTCGCTTTATTAGCATAGAATAAGCAAAAGACTGAAGTTTTTGCTACAAAATCTCCCTCAAAACCAAAGCCCTGACTATTTAAGGATTTTAGCCTTGAGCTTGTTTATTGGTAGTGATAACTTTAGTCTTTGCATTTAAATAGCTTGAAAAAGCGATTAAAGTCACTACTACCTAAGAAAGTCCCGTATTTTCAATTCAAACAGGTAAAACTACCGACTTTCGACTTTGGACTTTCGACCTTTGACTTTCCACTCGGCACTTTCTTTTCTTCATCCTTCATCCCTCGTTTTTGCGCGCACCCGTGCGTTGCAGCATGCTTTATTAGAGATAGATAAATTTGCACGAATCGGCTCGCGGGCTGCGGGTCGGTTCTTTATTCATTTGTACTTTAGCTGGCCTGCCCTAATCTTTTCTCTATATAAGGTGTCCAATAAGACGAATTAACTCTAAGGAGGAGCTTAACAAGATGAAAAAATGGCTCAAGTTTTGGGGAATTGCCCTGGTTAGCCTATCGCTGGCGGCTTTGCTGGTAGCCTGTGGCGACCCCACCGCTACCACCGCCCCGGTAGCGACAACGGCGGCGGCTACCACCACTGCCGCTAAACCGACTGCCGCCCCTACTACGACGACGGCTGCCAATACCACAACGGCAGTAGCAACCACCACTGCATCCGCGACCACCGCAGCTACGGCGGGCGGCACGATTCGGATTTATTCCAGCCTGCCGATGACCGGGAGCAGCAAGCAACAAGTGGATACGGTGATTAATGCCATGAAGTTAGCCATCAGCGACTTTACGGGTGGTACTGGCAAAGTCGGCAACTTCACCATTGATTTTGTGACGCTGGATGATGCTACTGCCGCTAAAGGTCAATGGGATGCCGACCAGGAAAAGGCCAACGCTAACAAAGCGGTTAACGACCCGGATGCGATGCTATATCTGGGGACTTTTAACAGTGGGGCGGCGATAGTCTCGATTCCCTTGCTGAACCAGGCGGGAATGGTAATGATTAGCCCTGCCAACACTTATACCGGGCTAACCAGAGCCGCCGCCGGAATTACCAATCCCACCGAGCCCGATATTTATTATCCAACCAAAATCCGCAACTACTTCCGGGTGGCGACAGCGGACGATATTCAGGGCGCAGCAGCAATTGATTTTATGAAGACGATTAACGTCAAAAAGGTTTACCTGATTGACGACTCCCAATCCTACGGTAAAGGCTTGGCGGACTCGGTGGCTCTTTACTGCAAAGATGTGCTGGATTGCTCAACCCGTGCTTCGATCAACGGCAAAGAGAGCGACTACAAATCCCTCGCGGCTGCCATTAAATCCGCCAACCCGGATTTAGTTTATTATGGTGGAATTACCCAACAACAGGCTGGAAAGCTGGTCGCCGATATTCGGGCCGCCGGGATTAAAGTGCCGTTTATGGGTGGTGATGGGATTTTTGAGCAAGCCTTTATCAAAGATGGCGGTGCCGCTGCCGAAGGAGTTTATGTAACCGGGGCGGGCGTGGCAGAGGACAAACTCCCCCAGAAGGGTCAGGACTTCCTCAAATCCTATCGCGCCAAATATGGTGAAACCGAGCAATATACCATCTATGGCTACGAAACGATGAACGTGGCTCTGACTGCTATCAAAACCGCTGGAGTTAAAGACCGCAAGGCAATTTTGCAGGCAGTTGCCAATACCAAAGATTTTGAAGGGGTGATGGGCAAGTGGAGTTTCAATGCTAATGGCGATACGACTCTGACCGATTATCGCGTGAGTCAAGTCACTGACGGCAAATTTAAATATCTCACTTCCATAAAACCAAAAGTTTAGGTAGAATAGAGTGAACAGGGTCGTTCTAATCTGGGCGACCCACTTTCTGCACTTGGAAGTTTGTAGTTTGGAGGTACTTCGATGAAAAAAAGGTTTGGGTTGCTAGTTCTCTCTCTTTTATTAACCTGTCTATTAGCAGCTTGCGGCCAAACCGCCCCGGTCACTACTGAGACTGGTATGAATAGTGTGGTCAAAAGCTATGAAAGTTACCTTAATGCCGGGGATGTTAAAGGGGCGGCGGCTCTCTTTGAAACACCTTCTTATATTTCGGTAGTCAATCGGATAGATGCTGCTAAGGGCGTTATTGATGATAATACCTGGAATGTTTACACCGATGTTGAGGGCTGGTTAGCAGATACGACCAAAGATGCTTACCATTTGACCCTGAGTGACTGCCAGCTAGTGACGGTGCGGATTGTTTGCCAGACCAAAATCACGGTTAACGGTCACACAGTAGAGGGGACGCAGGAGACGGCGGTGCAGGGTAGCAAAATTACCGCTATCAGTATCTTTAACAATTCAATTGAGTAAGTGTGGCTAGGGGCTAACCTTTTTCTCAAGCAACACTATTCGCCGCCTACTGATAGTGGTAAAACCCATGTGACTAAAACCCGCCTTTTCGTAAAAACTCACCAGGAAAGGGTTATCCGCCGTCGTGTCAAGGCGCAAAAGAGGTTTATCATGCTGGCGGGCGTAATTCTCGGCCCAACCCAGGATTTGTGCGCCAACCCCCTTCCCAGAAAAAGTGGAATTCACCGCCAGGGTATGTAAATATAAGGCAGGGGCATCATCTTCGCCCCAATAATCCGGGTCAGCCCACATCAGCCGAAAGGTCGCGGCAAGCTCCCCCTCATAATAGGCTACAAAATATTGCCCTAATGCTATCTTGTTTTCAATCCAGGTCGGGGCGAAGGGCTCAGTCCATTGATCCAGGTCACGCTCCCGTAGCCACCGCCGCACTTCTTCCATATGCGGATAAATTTTGGCACTATCTCCAGCTATGGCCTGTGAGATTACCAATTTAGAATTTATCTGTTCCACGCTTTCCCTTTTCATAATTTTTCCCAGTGGACATTATAATTCGCCTTGCTTGCTATGGCAAATTCTTACCCCTGAAACTTTCTGAAACAAAACACGTAAATAAATTGTCAAATCAAGCGACGGCAAATAAAAAGTTCCGGTACGTTCCCGGAGAGCTTGGTAAATTGGTTAATATAAATGGAGGTTAGATAATGGGTGGTCTTATAGTTTTGGCTTTAATCGTAATCGCCGCTATTGTGGTGGGTGGCTTTGTGCTAAATGTAATTGGGGCTTTGATTGGCTGGTTGCTAATCGGTTTGATAGCGGGCTACCTGGCAAATTACTTTTTGAAAGGTCGGGCCAGTGACCTTATTGGTAATCTGGTGCTGGGTCTGTTTGGCTCGGTGGTCAGTGGGATTCTGTTAGGCATAACCCATATGGGAAATCTGGATAACAACTTCGTTGGCAGTCTAATTTTCTCCACTTTAGGCGCGATGTTGTTAATCTGGCTAGGCCGCGCAATTAAGTTTGGCCGACCCTCTACCCCCCGCTATAGGTAGCTTTTAGCTGGTAGGTCAATCCGCCAGTCATAATAAGTTTTAACTTTAGAAACACAGTAATTTGAAAATTTTACTGTGTTTTTTTATGGTAAAATATTTTTGTTACCGCGCTAATCCAGGATTAATAATAGCCGGGTTTCGATACTTTCACCCCAAATCGAGAGGTGCTGACCCATGTTGCGCATTTATTTGCTGGGTAATTTTCGAGTTGAACTCAATGGCGAGCTACTCAGTGAAGCGGCCTGGGCCCGCCGGAAGGTAAAAAGCCTGTTAAAACTTTTGGCTTTGCAACCGGGCTATCGGCTACACAAGGAACAGGCTACCGAATGGTTATGGCCTGACCTTGACCCAGTAGCGGCTTCCAGCAACATCTATCGAAATCTGCATCTGTTGCGCCAGACTTTACAACCGGGCCAATCGCCCCGCGCTGAGTCGAGTTTCATCCTTTTAAAGGAAGAAATTATCCGGCTAAATCCCAGCGAGGGAATCTGGATAGATATAGAAGCCTTTCAAAGCCTGTTGGAACGGGCCCTGAACGCGCCGGACGCAACGGCGGTGCTAGAGGAGGCTATAAATCTTTATCAGGGCAACTTATTAGAAGAAGACCCCTATGAAGAATGGGTGCAACACCGTCGGGAGGAGCTGCGACAGGCCAACCAACAAGCTCTTTTACAATTGGCGGGGCTTTATCGCAAGCGGCGTAAATATGCCCATGCTATTAGCCTCTTGCAGCGCATCCTGACAACTGAGCCCGCTAACGAAAGTGCCCACCGCGAACTAATCCTGAACTTTACCCTGGCTAGACAACGTAGCGAGGCTCTGTCGCAATATCAACGTTGCCTGAAAGTGCTGGACGAGGAGGTGGGTCTTGACCCCTCGCCCGAAACTCTGGATTTATACCAACAGGTGCTGGCGGGCGAAATCAAGGCTGAAGCTCCTGCTGAGTTAGTCACGCTTGAACCAATTATTCCGGTTGCCCCACCCCAGCTTGCCAGCCATTGTGCCAACAATCTGCCAGTGCCGCTAAGCTCTATTGTGGGGCGTGAAGACGAAATAATCCAGGGTATTAGTCTTTTGTCCTCCACTGAAGGAAGGTTGTTGACCTTGACCGGGCCTGCCGGAGTTGGTAAGACCCGGACAGCCCTTGAACTTGCCCAGGAGCTTTTCAAGGATGGTATTTTTGAGCAGGGAATAGCTTTTGTAGCTCTGGCGGCCCTATCCGACCCCCAGCAATTAGTGTCGGCAATTGCCCAGGCCACCGGGGTTAAGGAGGCGGGTGGTCAACCCTTGCTAGAATTAATAAAATACCAGCTATGTGATTATCAACTACTTTTGGTTCTGGATAATTTTGAGCAAATTATCGCCGCCGCCGGGATTGTGAATGAGCTATTAACCACCTGTCCCCGCTTAAAGATTTTGGTAACAAGCCGCACGCTCTTACACCTTTATGGCGAGTATGAGTTGGTAATAAAGCCGCTGGCCCTGCCCACCGTCCGTTTTTTATTATCGGTAAACGAACTGGAAGATTATCCAGCCATAGCTTTGTTTGTTAAACGGGCCAGAGCGGTTAAAGCCAACTTTCAGCTAACCGCCGAGAATGTTCAATTTGTCACTGAAATCTGCCAACGGTTAGACGGTTTGCCTCTGGCGATAGAACTGGTAGCCGCTCGGATTAAACACCTTTCGCCCGAAACGATTCTGACCCGCCTGACTGATTGGCTCCACCAAACTAATTCCAGTTTCCGCCACTTGCCAGACCGCCAGCAAACCCTCCATACTGCTTTGGAGTGGAGTTATAATCTGCTGAATGAAGCTGAGCGTCATCTGTTTATACGGCTGGGGATTTTTAAGCAAGGGTGTACTCTGGAAGCGATTGAGTGGGTTTGCGAGAATAATCGCCCCAACCATCTGAGTCTGGAGGCTGACCCGCCACTTCCCGCCTCCCCGGATGTTGTAGAGCGAATTTTTGCCCTGGTGGATAAAAGTTTGCTTGAACGACAGGAAATTAATCTGGCTCGGTTTGACCAGCCGCAAAACGAACGCTTCAAAATGCTGGAAATAGTGCGGGAGCATGCCCTTGAACGGCTTTTAGAAAGCGGGGAAGAAGGGCGACTACGCACCCGCCACCTGGATTTTTCCTGGCACAGGCTGAAGAATCCGAGCCAAAAATGCACAGCCGCAGCCTTTCCAGCGTGCTTGGCTGGCTGGAGCTTGACCACGCCAATTTAATAGGGGCTCTGGAGTGGTCATTAGGTCAAGCCGAGACGGATAATGATTTGTTTGAGAAGGGCTTACGTTTGGTGGGAGCTTTGTCGTGGTTCTGGCATCAAAGGGGTTATTGGAGCGAGGGTAAACAGTGGCTGGATAAGGCTCTGGCAATTTCTGGTGAGCGGGCTATTCCTGATGCGGTGTTTGGCAAAGCCTTATATGCGGCGGGATTGATGAGTCTAGGTCAGGGCAATCCCACCATAGCAAGTCAGTTGCTTGAGCAGAGCCTTAATATTTATCGTCAACTAGGGGACAAATGGGGTCAGGCCCACGCTATGGATGCGCTCGGTGAGATGGCCCGTCAGAAAGGGGACTATGCCGTCGCCCGCCCGTTATATCAGGCCAGCCTGGGTTTATGTAACGAATTGGAAGACCAGTTTTGTGCTAATCATGAAGTAATCGGGCTGGGCTATGTCAGTTACCAATCGGGCGACTATCCCCAGGCCCACGAACTTCTAAAACAGGGATTGGCGGTGGCTCAGACCATCGGCGACCGCTCTGGGGCTGCCCGCGCTTTAAATGGTCTAGGCGAACTTTATCGGCGCGAAGGCGAATATCGTCCGGCGACAGACTATTACCAGCAAAGCCTGACGCTCTATCGGGATTTGGGCCAGACCGGGAATGTAGTGCTGTTGTTGCATAATCTAGGCCAACTTGAGCTTGATCAGGCTAACTATGCGCGTTCAGCCACCTTCTTCCGTAGTAGTTTGGCTTTGGGCTACGAGATTAAAAGCAAACGGTTGATAGCCTGGGGATTGGCGGGGATGGCGGGAGTGGTGGCGGCGCGGGCTAATTTGCATCAGGCCGCCCAACTTTTGGGAGTAGCCGAGATTTTATTAGAGAATATTGGGGCGAAGCTAGACCCCACCAACCTCCCTACCTACGAGCGCGAGTTAGCGACCTTAAAAACCCTCTTGCCAGAACCGGGTTTCTCACTGGCGTGGCAGGAGGGTCGTAGCCTTACAATCGAACAGGCCGTTACGCTGGTATTAAGTCAGGGGGTTTTCAGTTTCGAGGCCCGCTAACTGGCAATTTGGCCTTACCAATTATCGGAACTGTAGCGTTCTTCTTTCCAGGGGTCGGCGTTATTACTATAGCCGTTGCGTTCCCAAAAGCCTAACTTGTCTTGTGACAAAAACTCCAGCCCTCTAACCCATTTGGCACTTTTCCAGAAATATTTTTTCGGCACGAGCAAGCGTAAGGGCCAGCCATGTTCCTTTTCCAACGGTTTCCCCTCAAAGCTATGGGCCAACATTACGTCATCGTCCAGCAATACCTCAAGCGGCATATTGGCGGTAAAGCCATACTCGGCCTGAGCCACCACAAATTTAACATTCGGTTTGAGTTTGACCAGCTTCATAATCTCGCCAATCTTTACGCCCGTCCAGACCGTATCGAGCTTGCTCCAGCGCGTGACGCAGTGAATATCGGTGGTGATGGTACTCTGGGGCAAGGCCATAATATCTTGCCAGCTAAGATAAACCGCTTTTTCCACCAGCCCGGTAATCTTGAAATCCCAATCCTCCAGTTTTACATAGGGCATTGGCCCATAATGTAATACCGGGAAGCGTTCGGTAAGCTTCTGACCGGGTGGAATTCGTTTGGCCTCGTCGGGGTTAGGTTTTCGGAATAAGTCTGACATTTATGTTCTCCTGTAAAAGCGATTGCGCCTTTATACTAGCATATCCTACTCTGGTAATTTTCTTTTTCTCTTTGGCTAGAATATAAAACCCTTCTCCCCAAATTCTCCCATGACTTTAATGATTTTAGATACGAAATAGCTAATCCATCTGCGCAAAATGGAATAAGACCAGGGCGGCGGCGGTTGGCCCGGCGGTTTCAGCCCGCAGGATACGTTTTCCCAAACCTACCACCTTGATATTAGCAGTTTTGGCATGTTGCGCTTCTGCTGAGGTCAGGCCACCTTCCGGCCCAATCAATACTGCAACTTCGGTAGGGGGGGTCTGGAAGGAATTCAGGGTCAGGCGCAGGGGTTGGGTCTGTTCTTCTTCCCAGGCCAGCAAAGCCAGAGGTGTGGTTGCCATTTGCGAAATAGCTTCTTTGAAGGAAATCGGGCTGGAAACTTGCGGTAATATTCCCCGCCGCGACTGTTCCGCTGCTTCTCGGACAATTTTTTGCCAGCGTTCCAGTCGGGCATTCTCGCTGATACAACGTTCAGTTAGCACTGGGACGAAGCTACTAATCCCCAACTCCGTTCCTTTTTGCAAAACCCAGTCAAACTTTTCGCCTTTTAGCAAAGCCTGATACAACGTAACTTTTATGGCAGGTTCGCCCTCTGCCAGTCGTCGCCCCACGATTTTTAGCAGTACCGGGCCAGTTTTTGGCACACTGGTCAGTTCCGCCTCGGCCTCGTTACCCGCCCCATCCAGCAGCAAAATCCGCGCACCGGGCAACAGTCGCAACACCCGACTTAACTGGTGGGCAATTTCCCCATCCAGGCTGATATTTTCGTTGGTAAATTGGGCTGATGAAATAAAAAATCGGTGCATAGTTTTCAGTAACGAGTAACGAGTGACAACATGTTCCCCCTTGCCTGACTTAGGGAAAGGGGCTAGGGGGTTAGGTTAAAATTTACGACTTCCTTGCATAAAGGGCCACCCAATCGCCCTCATTACGTTGCTCGACGATTTTTAGTCCGGCAGCCTCGAAAGCCTCGATTACCCCCGCAACCTTTTCTGAAATTATACCACTGGCGATAATTCCACCGCCGGGGGTAAGGGCCAGGGCCATCGCTGGGGCTAGAAAAATCAGGATACGGGCGATAATGTTGGCAATAATCAGGTTGTAAGGGAGATACTCGCTTAGTTCGGGCGGAGTTTGTTGGGCCTCCTCCGGGAAACTGTAAAAGCCACCGTGAATCGTGCCACCCTGCTCTACCGCTAATGACCCGGTAGCCAGAATTACCTGACCTGTCAGGCCGTTGCGTTCAACATTTTCGGCGGCAGCCCGTATCGCTACCGGGTCGGTGTCTACCCCCACCACCGTTTCAGCCCCTAATCTGGCGGCGGCGATTGCCAGTATCCCACTGCCCGTGCCAATATCCAGAGCTTTGATTTTCTGATTCTGGCTGAGGGTTTCTTCCAGAAATAGCAGACACAACCGGGTAGTGGGGTGCAAACCCGTGCCAAAGGCCATGCCGGGGTCAATTTCTACCACAATATCGTCGGGTAGGGGCTCGTAGTCCTGCCAGGGGGGTTTGATAACGGTGCGCCGCCCCACCCGGTGAACCTGATAATATTCTTTCCAGGCGTTGGCCCAATCTTCCTCCCGCTTCTGGCTGACCTCTAAATCCTCAATATGCAACATCCGGCCCAAGTGCCACAAACCTTCGCGCAGCTTTTGAATCCGCTCGTCACGGGAAAGGCCGTCAGATTCACGATCTGGCTCGGCTTCGGGCGTAACGGGCAGATAAGTGCGGATTGTAACCGGGGCGGTAAAGTCAATTTCAACCCCACCATCCGGGCCGGGTGTTACCGCTTCCTCGATAACCACTCCCTGATTATAGCCATAGCGCGAAAAAAGCTCGGTAATTGGCTCTACCGCTTCGGGTTCGGCCTTCACCGCAAGTTCCAACCAATAATTTGCAGGTGAGGTCATATTTGTTGCTTTTGCCCTGCCTGTCGGACAGCCACATCGTTTAGTCGCACCACAAAAGCCTCAATTTCGTCCAAAACCTGCTCCCGCTCGCCGTCCCGCAACATTTCATGACTGGTTTTGTGAAACCATTTCATCGTTTTGTCGCTGGAACCCAGGTTATCAAAAAGCCATTGCGAAGTTCGCGGGTCAATGGTGTGATCGCGGGTGGTGGAAATAATCAACGCAGGGACTTTAATCTGCCCGACCATTTCCGGCTTTCGCATCTGCTTATAGTAGCGCACCATTTCCAAAACGGCACTGCTGGGTATCCATTTATAGTTCTGGTTGGTTTTAAGCTGCTCCTGGTCGTACCAATCCGCCGGAACATCCTTGAAGACCACCTTTTTTTGTATCAGGGCAATCAAGGGGATGAGCGGTTCAAGCGGGCTTGCCAGTCGCAGAGCCGAAACCAGCGTCACAATCCCGGCAATCTTGTCCTGATAGGCAATCGTTAAATCCATCCCCGGCAAGCTACCCATCGAAAGAGCGATAATTATGACTTTATCAACCTCGTTTAACAAATCCTTGAGGGCTTTCTCGGCATCAGCGTACCAATCCTGCCATTTTACCCCCACCAAATCTTCGGGTTTCGTGCCGTGTCCGCGCAAATAGGGCATCCGATAGGGGATATTATATTTTTCCAGCCGGGGCACAATCGCGTCTACACAATCAATGTTGGAGGATAATCCGTGAAAAATCAGACAGCCGATGGGTGCTTTGTTCATCCTGTTCATCCTTGTAAATTTTTCTGTGTCTCTGTGGTGAATAATTTTAACTCAAGTGCCCTGCTAAGGCCGGGAGGGTTATGTTAGCTTCCTGACACTTTTGGCACTTACCGAAAACCTCTAGCCAGTGTCCCCGAATAGCAAAACCAGTGCGTGCGGTCAGCCGTTGCAACAAATCGTTCAGCGCGCAATCCTCAAAATCGAGGGCGACCCCGCAACTGTCACAAATCAGGTGATGGTGGTGTTGCCCGGCACAGACTACATAATTATGGCAACCCTCCGCCATATGCACCTTTTCCAGGAAGCGCATGCTGGTCAGCAAATCGAGGGTACGGAATACCGTTGCTCGCCCGACCCCCGGTGCTTTTTCCTTAACCACTTCATACAACTCGGCGGCACTGAATGCATGCTCCCGCTTCAGAGCCAATTCCACGACAGCCCGCCGCGATTCGGTGACTTTATGGTCAGCCTCCGAGATTTTCTCCATAATCGCGTCCCCGGCCAGCGTCCGTTCAATATTGCTCATTTTATCCTACCTGCTATTAGTCAAAGGTCGAAAGTTCAAGGTCAAAGGTCAAGAGTTTTTGACTTTTGACTTTCAACTTTATACTCTTGAATTATACTGTAAGTTACAAGTGGGGCAAAATCAAGCTTGGCCTAATAGGTTGAGTACCTCGTCCCGTGTGGGCATTGCCGCTTGTGCCCCCGCTCTGGAAACTGCTATTGCGCCCGTCGCCAGTCCCCAATCTATTGCCTCTCGCAAGCTTTTCTCTTCGTCCAGGGCTACGGCTAAACCCGCGTTAAAAGCGTCGCCTGCGCCCACCGTATCCACCGGAATAGCTGGAAAAGCGGGATAGAAGGCTGAGTTCGGGCCGTCTGTCCAATAGACCCCTTGCCCACCTAGCTTGATTATAACTTCTTGCGGCCCTCTTTGTTTTAAGATTTTTCCGGCCTCGATAATTGCGGCAGAGTCGGTCAGGGGGAAACCCACTAGAGCGGCGGCCTCGGTTTCGTTGGGAGTTAAAAGACTGGCTAAAGTATAAAGTTCAGGAGGTAGAGCAACGGCTGGGACGGGCGCAGGGTCAAGAATTATCGTTACTCCTTGTTGATGGGCGATTCGAGCAGCCTTTACCACCGAGTCAAGCGGCACTTCCAGTTGTAATAGTAATACTTTGGCGGGGATCAGGGCTTGCTCAAGTTTTGCCAAATCCTCTACCCCGACCAGTCCGTTCGCCCCTGCTACCACGATTATACTATTCTGTCCGCTATCCTCAACCGTAATCAGGGCTATCCCCGAAGGCGTATCCGGGGTAATAGTAACTTTTTCGGTATTAACTCCGGCGGACTGTAACTGGTGAAGCAGAGCTGCCCCAAAGGTATCATTCCCTACGCGCCCAACCATCGCGGTATTAGCCCCTAGTTTCGCCGCCGCTACCGCCTGATTTGCCCCCTTGCCGCCCGGTGCTTCAAAGAAGGTATGCCCGCTAATTGTCTCACCCGCTTGAGGTCGGTGGGGCGTGCGTACCACCAAATCCATATTTATGCTGCCAAAACAGACAATTGCCATCGTTTAATATCCAAAATCTAAAATCTAAAATGGGCTAACGCAGTTCTCGCTCAATTGCGTCAACGACATCTTTGGCCTCTTTTAAGCCTGTCCCGGTGGCCTCCCGATAAACCTTGATAGCCTCAATTTTGTTTCTGGACATTAGTAAGGCCCTGACTTCCTGGTAAAGTGGCTCTAAATTGCTTCCGCTCTCAAAGGGGATTTCAAATTTATTGAGCAATAGGTTTATTTTCTGATTAACCCGCTCGTATCCTGACAAACCGCTATCAAGGTTCTCCACAAATTTTTTAGCATCCGCGAGTGAGTTCCCCGTTTGCCGCCGATATTGCTCAATGGCCTCAATTTTATGACCTTGTTGGGCCAACAATGCTATTTGTCTCAGGTTTTCGGGTAGTTGGGGAGTTTGGAACCCAATTTCAAAGCGATTAAGCAGCAGGTCTATTTTCCGTTCAAAATCCAGCAGCCATCTTTCATCCATAGTATTGTCCTCCTTCACAGGTGTTTTTTAGCGGTACTAATATCATACTGTGGAATCGATTTGGTGTAAAACCCAGTGGAATATTCGGTAAAGGAGAGAGAATAACGAGGGATGAAGAATTGAATAAATCCTTCATCCCTCGTCTTTAATTTATGCTGTTACCTTCGGCTACGTCGGTTAAGCAGGTAGGTAGCTGAAAGGGTCGCAATCGAAACTACCAGCAGGGCTAACAAGCCAAAGAGCGGGCTTTCGCTGTTAGACTGGCTTTCCCCGGTTCTACCTGTATTCGGCAAGCCTGGGAGGGCTACCCCCGCAACGGTGGTTGGGCCAGGAGGATTACCGGGATCGGGAGTGGCGGGCGGGCTACCTGGGTCAGTAGTGGCGGGTGGAGGGGTTTCTCCCGCTGGCGGCGTGGTTTCTCCAGGAGGTGGGGTGGTAGTCGAACCCGGTGGTGGGGTAGTGGTCGTCCCACAGTTAATCCCAGCAGTTGCGGTATTATTGCTGGAATTACCATCGGTTGGCACACTGGCACTGAGCGAAGCGGTGTTGGTGATATTAGTGCAATCATCCAGCCTTGCGGTAATCTGCAAAGTCACTTGCTGGCCTACCGTAAGATTACCAATATCCCACACCCCACTACCAGCGTTATAACTACCCTGTGAAGCGTTAGCACTAACAAATGTTAATCCGGCTGGCACAGCGTCGTTAAGTTGCACCCCCGTTGCATCCAGACCGCCCAGATTCGTAACCGTAATAGTATACGTCACGTTCTGACCGGGGGTCGGGTTAGGATTATCCACCGACTTTGTTACTTTAAGGTCAGTAGTCCCCGGTGGCAGGGTAGTGGTCACGGGCGGGGTGGTAGATACTGGCGGGGTGGTGGTGGGTGGCGAAGTAGTCGTCACAGGGGGCGTAGTTGGCGGTACAGTTGTTGTTGGAGGCACGGTGGTAGTTGGTGGTGTACAGGTAACAGTAGCAGTCCCGGTATTATTACTGGAATTACTATCGGTTGGCACACTGGCGGTTAGATTAGCAGTATTGGTGATAGTCCCACAGACCGTCACTGTTACCGTAATCTGGAGCGTCACCTGTTGATTTACCACCAGACCACCAATATCCCATAGACCTGTCCCGGCAGTATAAGTACCCTGCGAAGGGGTAGCACTGACAAAGGTTAGTCCAGCTGGAATAGGGTCGGTAATTTGTACCCCCGTAGCATCCTGGGGCCCAAGATTAGTGGCAGTAATAGTAAAGGTAACATTTTGACCCTGTACCGGGTTTGGAATATTCACGCTCTTTTGAACCTGAATATCGGCAGAATTTATAATATTCAGGTTAGTCAGGGCGGCGGGGCTAGGTAAATATACCCACTGATCCAAAGCTTTGGCATCACCAAAAGGCCCAGTGCCACCAACCTGACAACCGATATTGGTGTTATTCAGCGCATCGGCCCCCCAACGGCGTTGGTTAGTCCGACTATCAAACCCATCTACGGCCTGATTGGTAGGAGGTGGGGTAGTGCCACACAGCGTTGCGCCAATTGTACCAACTGCCGTTCCCCCCAGCGTGGTATAACCCCGGTCATTATAGAAAGCGGTAAAACAGCCCGCCACCAGGGTAGTACAACCCGCTAAGGGAGAGTTTTTAAGTTCAAAAATAGGACTACCAAGGGTGCTGTTCTCAGCATCTATAAGTGGGAAGTGGTATTCTCCAGCCCGCAAGGAGGCTTTTACCGGGTAGGGATTAGCGGGCGGGTTAACCGGGAAGAACGCTCCGGCATTATCCTTGCCATCCCAGACATAGGTGTTAAGCCCAGAGACGGCATTTAACCTGATTACTCTATTGGTAGTTACATCCGGGTCGTAGCTAATCCCGTCCCGGCTGATTACCATTTCAAAACGGCCCGCTATGTTGGTAGTAAAGTTAAAAGTGCCACCAGTCCCAAATCTGCTGGCATTGCCAGAAACATTGCCAGTAAAACTAAAATTGCTCAGGGTGGGGGCAATGGGGTTAAGCGGTATGCCTAGCGCGGTTAGAGTTTCAGGGTCAGGCAAGTCCACAAAAGTTGGAAACTCAGGTCGGGCCAAATTTGTACCACCGACTGAGGTATTAAGTTGTCCGACATTTCCCAGAATATCGTGATACAGCGGTGTTGCCAGGTCACTATCATAATAGCCCGCTTTGTTACCGAATAACAAAAAGCCGTTGGGGTCAAGACCATTGAGGCTGGTTTCATAGCGGTAGCCATCCAGAGTCACCACCTGAAATTTAGCCTTCATTGGTCGCTGATTATCCCCGGTAAATAGTGAAAAAGCAAAAGAAAAAAGTCGGCCCGGCTTGTCAGTGGCCGCGTTATTTTGAGTGGTACGTATTGTAACATCCCAGGCGGAGACGCTGGTACTCTGGTTAACGTCAAAATTATTGGCCGAGGTTAGATTAATATCTCCGGTAGGGGTAATCTGGGTATTAGAGTTGTTTCCAACTGGCCCGTAAAATACAATCGCATAAACCTTGGCGGCAGCAGCATTAGGCACTTGATAGACACAGGGATCGTAGCCACCCGCGTTAGGAAGTGCGCCCGCCAGTTCCATTGCCCGACTGGTAATCTTGCCTTTACCTGCCTGAGTAGTACACTGAAAAAGTGGGGCTCCCGTAATGGTTTCGCTGCCGATTGCCCCACTAATCTGAGAGGGGTCATACAGCAAAATATCACCATTGTTAATACCAACCGCGCTTGAACCCATTAATATGAATTCATTGGGCTTGGCGAAAACTTTCATCAGGGTGCGGCGCAGGAGTTGGTTTGGGGTGGGGCCCCAGGTGCTATTACGCCACTCCAGGTTGGCCCGACAATCGCCAGTGCCCGCCGGAGCCGCAGTATTTCCCTGGCAAATAGCATTAGTTGGATAAAGCGTTCCACTCCCTTCGGCTTTGGCGGCTTCTCCCCAGAAGCCCCCCGCGAAAAGGAAGGTCAGACAAACCGCTATCGCTATAACCCAGCGATAGCGCAATAAGGTGCTGTCAGGAGTAGCGGGGGCGGGATGAGTCCCACGCTTCTGCTGGAGAAGCGAGATAAAGTGTCCCATACTTGACCTAGTTTTCCCTTCTTATTATGTTTTTAGTAGCGACATCGTGCTGAATGGGGCATACATCGGCGGCGGAACCAGGCAGTGTAGGGGTTAAGTTTCAAACAATTGGGATTATAAACCCGACATCCGATACTTGGCTTTTTTGATGCAGCCGCAACTGAGCAACCATTTCGTGCCTTCTTATCTCTGATTATACATGATTTTTCTAAAAATGCTTAAAAAATTTATATTTCCCAGATTAATATTTTGTAATCTGAGAGGTTAAAGGTTAAAAGTCGCAAGTCATCCAAATTCAGTTTTTGACTTTTGACTTGCAACTTTTGACCTACTGGCCCACCAGACGGCTAAATACTACCAGCCGTTTATTATAGTTGCGGGTCGCCCGGTCAAAAGTGCCACGACAGGTAATCAGGTTTAGACGGGCTTCCGGGCTGGGGCCAAAAATAGTTAAGAGCGGGGCATTTTCATAGGGGTAGGTCTGGAGCGACTCCACCTCAAAGGTCATTTCCTGTCCGGCAGTATCCGTCAGATAGATTTTATCGCCAGCTTTAAGTTTATCCAAATCCCAAAAGACCGCTTTAGTTCCCGGCGCATCCAGGTGTCCGGCAATAACGGCGTTTCCAAGCTCCCCTGGCTTATAACCGCCATCCCCAAACCAGGCAGTATTCCAGATGTTTTTCGGCACATCCATCGTCCCATCTTTAGTCACGCCCACCCGCTCTACATAAGTCGTGATACTCAGGGTGGGAATACGAATCCGGCTGGGGATAAGGGTGCGGCGGGCCACACTAGTAGCCGGGGGCAAGGTAGCGACTGCTGGCAAGGTAAGTACAGGCGGCAGAGTAGTCAGGGTAGGTAGTGGAAGTAGCGTAGCGGTGGTTGGTAAGGGGGTTGGTTCTTTTGGCCCACTGTCGGGCTGATTTGTGGCGGCTGGTATCAGGCTGATTTGCCCACCCTTTTCAGCCGCAATAGTCTCATTACCAATAGAATTACTTGACATAACAATAATCCCGATAGCCAAAACTAACCCAAACAGAATTATTAGCAAAAAAATCAGGCGGGGTTTGCGGGTGGTATTCTGCATCTTTAGTTTCTAACGCTTGCTAATAAAGTCTTATAGGGCAATGTGCTAGTTCCTGAATACTGGATAATTTTTATTAAAATTATTCATCACAGATAGAATCTTTATGATTTGGAATTACCCAGACTTTTTTATCATGAAGGATTCTTCTTACAGTTTACAGAAGATAATTATAGCCTAAAAAGGTTGTAAGAGTGACCACAAAATCCACCCCTACAACCCTTTAACCTTTAGGCGAGTTAGATTATGCGCGCTCCCTTCCCCAGGTTGCAACGTTTGCACAAAGTCTGCAAGTTCCTGGGGTCATTTGTGCCGCCTTTGGATACCGGGTGTATGTGGTCTACCTCCAGTTGGGTTTCTTTGCTGGTTGCCCCACATTTCTTGCAACGATAGTTATCCCGCTTTAGAATATCTACACGTAAGCTCGCCGGGATGGGTGGACGCTGATAAGTTGGTCGGGCATTTCGGCTGTAACCGTTATTCTGCCGCTTGATTGTAGGTGGTGGAGCAACCTTTTGTGGCACATACGAGCGATACATTGCCTCCCAGCGAGGGTTTTCTCCAATTGGCAAATCACGATTGCAGTTAGGGCAATGGTAGATATAATCCGGGACGTGCTGCCCCACTGTGAAAATCGGCCCTATCCCCGGCATTTCCAGCTTAAATTCTGACTTGGGCGGGGATTTCCGTTCCAGTCGTTTAGCGGTATGAAGACAGTTTTGGAAAAGATGAAAGAAATTGTTAAACATATTTCGGGTTGCCTCAACTAACGAAAGGTCTTATTGCCCGAAATCAGGCGGGTCAAAAATAAAATTAACACTGCCCCAACCGTTGCTGAAATAAAAGTTGCGGCAATACCCCAGAAGCGAAAACCAATGGCGGGTAACACCAGACCACCTACAAAAGCTCCGGCGAGGCCCAATAACATGTTAGAAAGTAGTGAGGACTCCCGTTTGCCAAGCAGGGCGTTAGCTACAAAGCCCGCCGCCAAACCGACAATCAGGAAAAGTATCAGGTTGCCTAAATCGAGGTTGAGATACATGCTAAAATTACTCCTTGAACTAAAGTAGAACTAAACTGATTTTTGCTACGACCTTGTTAGAAACAGTTACTTTCTTCTAGGAAAGGCGGTTTCTAATCTCGGATTTAACTACGAATAGTCCTAAATAAAAGTTTTAAGGAAAGCATTAAATGATTTTAAGGTATTATACTCGTTACTCGTTACTTTTAACTTCCTACTTATATCGGCGGGTCGTCTTCCTCATCTTCGTCTTTCTGTGACATATCCCCTGAGTAGAAGGGCGGGAGATAAGCCGGGCGGGAAGGGGGTTGCGCCTCCTGTTGCCGCTCGTTTTTCTTGGCCTGGGCGTTAAGAGCCGGAGTAACAGGCTTGTAAAGGGCGGGGTTAGAAATAGTGTTCCGGGATGACTCGGCAGGTTTTACGGGTATAGGCTCGAAGGCACTGGCGGCGGCAGTCAGCGAGGTAGGCTCCACAAAATCCTCCTCCTCTAGCAATACCGGGCGGGGTTTGCCCGCCTCGGAATGCCCAATAACCCCCGCACTTTCCAGTTGTTCTATAAGGGTGGCAGCTCGGTTATAGCCAATCCGTAGGCGGCGTTGTAGCAGCGATACTGAGGCAGTACGGTTCTCGCGCACCAGTTGCAAAGCCTGTTCAAAAAGCTGATCGGTTCCATCACTGGCGACATCATCAGCTTCGGTCTCAATCTCGCGTAAATCTTTAGGCCAGATTTGCCCTTGCACAAAATTCTGGGGATTGCCTTCTAGGAAAGTCGATTGCTTTTGCCAGAAACTCACCAGATGGTCAATTTCCTCGTCGCTGACATAGACCCCCTGAATACGCTGGGGTTTGGCGGCATCGCTGGGCAGGTAAAGCATATCGCCCCGACCCAAAAGCTTCTCCGCGCCACTTGAGTCAAGAATAACCCGACTGTCGGTCTGGCTGGTAACGGCGAAAGTCATACGAGTGGGGAAGTTAGCCTTGATTAGCCCCGTCACTACGTCCACCGAGGGGCGTTGAGTCGCCAGAATAAGGTGAATACCCACCGCACGGGCTTTTTGGGCCAGACGGCAAATACTAGACTCGGCCTCGTCCGGCGCAACCATCATCAGGTCGGCTAACTCGTCAATAATTAGCACCAGATAGGGGATATTTTCCCAATCGTTGCCCACACCCGCCGCTTTATTGTAACTCTCGATATTGCGATGGCCTACCAGCGACAGCCGTTTGTAGCGTTTCTCCATCTCGCGAATAGTCCACTTTAGCACGCTCATTACGGTTGGGATGCGCTCACCGTTGGGCCCCCGTTCCCGCTCTCGGTCAGGGTCAGCCTCAATTTGGGTTACAACCGGGAAGGCCAGATGGGGAATGCCGTTGTAGGTGCTGAGCTCTACCATCTTGGGGTCAACCATAATAAATTTGAGTTCGTCTGGGCGATACTGAAACAGGAAAGCGGCGATGATCGAGTTAATACAAACCGATTTACCGCTACCTGTCGCCCCCGCAATCAGCAAGTGAGGCATTTTGGCAAGGTCGGCGACCATTGGCTGTCCCGCTACGTCCCGGCCCAACGCAATTTTGAGCTTGCCGCCGCGCTTAACAAACTCCTCTGACTCCATAATTTCTTTCATACCAACCGTAGCGGTTTTGAGGTTTGGTACTTCTACCCCAACCCGTTGTTGACCGGGTACGGGGGCTTCGATACGGATGGCGGGAGCAGCTAGAGCCAAAGCTAAATCGTTGGAAAGGCTGGTAATACGGGCCACTTTTACCCCAAAACCAGGCTCAAGGGCGTATTGGGTAACAGTTGGCCCGGTGTTGACCTCGCGCACCACCGCTTCTACCCCAAAACTCGCCAGGGTCTCTTCGATTTTTTTGGCCTTTTTGAGCAAATCCTTCTCGTTAACCTCTACCCCGTTAAAATTCGCCAGCATATTAATTTTGGGCAAAATCCACTCAATATGAGGTAGTTCGGCGGGGGCAGGGCCAATCGGCTCGTCCCGTTTCCAGGGTTGGGCCATCTTTTTGTCGGTGGCGGGCTGGGATATAACAGGGGGTTGGTGGGGTGGCAAGCTCAAATGCTCGCCATAAACGGCAGGTTGGGAATAGGCTGGCGATATTTCGGGCGGCACATTAGGCTTGCGCCCGCCCACCGTAGGGCCACTTCCTAATAATAGACCGTCCAGCAGGGCATTTTCTTCCAGTTCATCCCGGTCACGATTGACCACATAACTGCGGGTGTGTTGATTAGGGTTAATTACTGTAAAATCGTCATCAGGTTCAAACTCTCTGGCAAAGTCCGCCGGATTACGCAAGGGGGATAGCCTGAAAATCCGCCGGAAGTAGTTTTGGATAACGCGCCAGCTATTATTCAGGGAGATATTAAAGGCGATTATCAGGCCAATGATAAACAGAGCCGCCAACAACAAAAACGCCCCAATACCCTGTAACAGCCCCGCCAGGAAGCTCGTCAGATAATAGCCCACATAGCCGCCGCCGCCACCCTGCTCGGCAAGTTGGCGAGGATTGGGGTCGAGTAGCTGTACAAGGTTTACAAAGGCAAAAATGCTTAAAATCCCGCCCAGCAGTTTGACCTGATTAATAAATTCGCGTTTTGCCAGACCTTCAATTAGAAAGGTCAGACCAATAAAGGCCACCAGGAAGGGGATTAAATAGCTTGCCAGACCGAAAATCCGCCGTACCGCCAGCCCTGCGTCGGCGATTATACCTTTTTGAGCAAACAGGCCAAAAAAGAATATCAAACCGAACACAATCAGCAGGATACCGTAAATCTCCTGTTTTGCCCCCGGCGAAATACTAGGGAGTTTGTCGTTCTTGTGGAAATTATCCTTTGGACTATTACTACCTTTAGGGCTGCGTTTGCGCGGGGCCGGGCTACTACTTTGAGCCTGTAATTCCGTTTTGGGCGGCACTAACGTCAGGCGGGCAGGGGGAGGCGTACTGGTCGGCGAGTTAGTGCGTTTGCGCCCCGGCTTACTTTTAGTCGCGCTATCCGAATTTTTGTCGGCAGGGTCAAAAGCCTGGATTTTAATAGCAGGCTCTTTATCCTTGACGCTCTCTACACGCTCTATTTTTTTGGCAGCTTTAGGGGCTGGCGACTTTTCGGTAGTCGCGCTTTTAGCTTCATTTTTTGGCATGGCAGTTTCCTGACCTGTCGGGTAGTCAATACTTGTCATAATGATGGTAGCACTTTCGTTCGTTCTCGTCAAGAGAATTTGCTAGAAAGTCAGGGTTTGGACTCAAGGTTATGGGTTTAAGAATCTATCCTAATTGATAGAGATATTTTTGTAGGGGCGAACCACCCTGGGCAGATACAAGGTCTGCCCCTACTTTTTTGCCTTACTACTCAGGTCTAAAAGGCGGTTGCGTTTTGGCAGATTTGGTGTATAATGCCTACAAATTGTAGGGCAAGAGAGAATAGCATACCAAATAGAGTATCTGGACTTATCCAGAGGGGGGTTCGTGGCAACACCACAAACGAACATTGTACGGCAAGGCTACCCGGCTGACGCACGCAATTTTGGAAAATTGCTGGAACGGCGTTGGCGGGATAGCCTTTTTCTTTGTGTAGGGCTTGACCCGGATTTCAGTCAAATTCCTGCTTTCCTGAATAATGGTAACCCTGAAGAAACTATTTTTGAGTTTTGTCGCCGGATTATAAACGCAACCGCCGAGTTTGTGTGTGCCTTTAAACCCAATCTGGCCTTTTTCGAGCAAGCGGGGCCACCCGGCTTAATCGCCCTCAAGCGACTCTGTGACTATCTTCGAGAACGACATATTGAGATTCCAATAATTCTGGACGCAAAACGGGGCGATATAGCCAGCACCAATCAAGGCTATGTCGCCTCTCTTTTTGACTATTACGCTGGCGATGCCGCAACTGTGCAGCCCTATCTTGGTAGCGAAGCTCTTAGCCCTTTCCTGGAACGGGCCGACAAGGGTATTCTAGTCCTCTGCCGCACTTCTAATCCGGGCTCAGCCGAGTTGCAAAATCTGGCGGTGCTTGAAAACGATAGCACTACCCGCCCCCTTTATCTTAAAGTTGCCCAATTGGCCTCAGAAGTTTGGGATAAAAATAATAATGTGGGGCTGGTGGCTGGTGCAACTTATCCCCAGGAATTAGCCCAGATTCGTCAGGTCGCCCCCAACCTGCCAATATTAGTGCCGGGGATTGGAGCGCAAGGGGGCGATTTGGAGGCCGTATTAAAATTCGGGCGCAACAGTCGCGGCACAGGCTTAATTATTAGTAGTAGTCGGGGAATTATCTACGCCGCTAAAGACGAAACTTTTGAGGTGGCGGCACATGCGGCGGCGAAGAATCTGGCAAACCAAATCAAAGAGAGTTTGTAGGGTGAGTTTTTATGCATGATTATCCGATAGACCTGTCAATTGAGGAAATTACCACCGAAGAACTTAACAATTTGGCTGATTTGTTATTTGAGGTTGGCGCGATAAAGTTTGGGGCCTTCAAACTGAAACTTCACGAAACCCAGCCCGACGCGCCCCTTTCGCCGATTTATATCAATTTGCGGGTGGTGCGAAGTTTCCCCTCGGTTATGGCCTATGTTTGCGGGATATTGGATAAACTCAGTTGTCGCTTGCATTTCGACCTCTACGCCGATACTCCCACCGCCGCTACCCCATTTGTGGCAATTCTGTCTTACACCACAGGTCGCCCGATGATTTCGCCCCGCAAGGATGCCAAAGCCTATGGCCTGGGGGTGGCGATAGATGGGGATTTTAAGCCTGGGCAAACTGCCCTTTTAGTAGATGATTTGGTTTCACAGGCCGATAGCAAATTCGAGGCGATTGATAAACTGGAAAAATCCGGCCTGATTGTCAAAGACCTGGTGATGGTAATAGACCGCCAACAAGGGGGGGTAGCCACCCTGCAAGCCAAAGGCTATCAGGTGCATGTGGCGGCAACTATGTCCCAGCTTCTCAGCCGTTACTTTGAAACTGGCAAGATAGATCAAGCTCGCTACGCTGAGGTTAAAAGTTATCTAGGGATATGAAAAGTAGCAAGAATAAAGAATAAAGGAGTAAAAATTAGGAACAAAGATTAAAGAATTCTTGTTTTCCCTTCCGCCTGTCCCTCCTGTACTCAGGGGGATGCAAATGCAGAAACCTACTAAGTGTTGGGCAAAGAGGTATTAACTCCCTCTCCCATTCGGTGGGAGAGGGTTGGGGTGAGAGGTTCTTGGCCTAACTCCCTACCCCTGAACACGGTATACTGTGTCACTACAATCAACAAATCTTCTTTCTACTCTATTCTTACTCCTTTGTTCTGAGGAATTATGATTAGACTACCAAGTTTCGCTGACCCGCATGTGCATCTGCGCGAACCGGGCAGCACCGACAAAGAAGATTTCTATACTGGCACTTGCGCGGCTCTGGCAGGAGGCTATACCACCGTTTTGGATATGCCTAATAACCCAATCCCAACCATCAGCCCGGAGGCTCTGGCGAAAAAACAACGGCTGGCAGCCAGTAAAATCGTTTGCGATGTTGGTTTTAACTTTGGGGCAACGCCTACCAACGGCCCGGTATATGCCGACATTGCGAACGAAGTAGCGGGGCTGAAGGCTTATTTCGGCAAAACGCACGGCAACCTGATTTTTGAAACGTTGCCGGATATGTTGGCAATCTTTAAATCCTGGCCTCCTTCGCCCAAGTTTGCTAACAAACCCTTGCTGATACATGCCGAGGGTCAAACCGTAGCGGCGGTTATCGGGCTGGCGGCAATTTACAATACCCGAATTCACATTTGCCACCTGAGCAAAAAATCCGAGCTGGAAATTATCAAAGCTGCCAAAGAAAAGGGTATAAAAATAAGCTGTGAGGTTGCGCCCCACCACCTGTTCCTGACCGAACAGGCCGCCGCCCCCGAAAATCTTGGGCCATACGCCCGGATGAGTCCGCCGCTCCAAAGTCAGGAAGATATTAACGCGCTATGGGTCGGGCTGGTAGATGGTTCGGTAGATATGATTGCCACCGACCACGCCCCCCATACGCGGGTGGAGAAAGAGAGCCGCACCCCCCCTTTTGGTGTGCCGGGTCTGGAAACTACATTTGGTCTGCTTTATCGTGAGGTAGTAGCCGGGAAAGTGGGATTAACTTTGGATAGGCTGGTGGAATTGCTGGCAATTGCCCCCTGCCGGGTTTTTGGATTGCCAATGGGCGAGGGCGAGGCGGAAATTGACGAAAAAGAGGTATATGAGTTTAAGAACGAAGGGCTGTTTACCAAATGTGGCTGGACACCTTTTGTGGGGATGTTGGGGCAGGGTCGGGTGCGGCGGGTCTGGTTGCGGGGGCAGCTAGTCTTTGCTGACGGCCAAATTTTAGCTAAAGCGGGTTCGGGTAGGGTGCTTTTTAAGAACTAACCACCAAGTCTCCAAGACACCAAGAAAATTAAAATTTCCTTTGTGTCCTTTGTGCCTTTGTGGTGAAAAAACAAGGGGGAATATATGCTAACTTTCGAGGAGCGACGCAAAGTTTTAGAAATTGTTGAGCCGATGGAAGGGGTGCTGACGGGCAAGGATATTTTGTCGGTAGAGCAGTTCAATCGGGACGACCTGGAACGGCTTTTCGATGAGGCCGACTGGATGAAGCGGCTCAAGGAGCAAAACGGCTCAACCGATATTTTGCGCGGCAAGATTCTGGCGAACCTGTTTTATGAAGCCAGCACTCGCACCGACTCCAGTTTTAGTATTGCTATGAAACGGCTGGGCGGTGAAGTTCACAATATTGTAGGGGTGCAATTTAGCTCGGTTTCCAAAGGCGAAACCCTTTCTGACACCGTGCGGGTACTCTCTGGTTATGCCGACCTGATAGTTTTGCGCCACCACGAAAAAGGGGCGGCTCTGGAAGCGGCCCGCGCCATCCATCGCGAACGTCAGAAACGCGGGATGTCAGCCGTGCCCTTAATCAATGCTGGGGACGGGGTGGGCGAACATCCTACTCAGGCTTTGCTAGATGCCTACACTATCAACCAGAAGTTTGGTCAGCTAAACGGCCTGACGGTGGGGCTGGTGGGCGACCTCAAACACGGGCGTACCGTCCATTCTTTGTCCAAACTGTTAAGCCTGTACGAAAATATCAAGCTGATATTTGTCTCGCCAGAGTCACTGCAAATGCCACCCGAACTGGTAGCCGAGCTTGAGGCTAAAGGGGTACAGATGCAGGTGGCTAACGATATTAACGCCGTGACCGCCGAGGCTGATGTCTGGTATATTACCCGTGTTCAGAAAGAGCGTTTCGCCACTGAAGCCGAGTACAAGGCGGTTAGTGGTTCGTATCAGGTTACGCTGGAGACCGTTAGTGGGATGAAGCCTAGTGCGATAATTATGCACCCCCTGCCGAGGGTTGGCGAGATTGCCGAGGAAGTGGACGATTTGCCCCAGGCGGTCTATTTTGAACAGGCCGCCAACGGGATGTATGTCCGAATGGCTCTGCTGGCGGGCGTTTTGGGCAAGTGGTAAGTCTGGAGCCGTCAGCAAAATAGATATAAGAGTGAGGGAATCTACTCTTTCTAGAAACCGTGAACAATGGATAAGGTTTACTTGCCGCACTATCCTACCCGGAATAGCGGCTTTATCATTATCGCCATCAGCATTATTCTGTTTATGTTGGCGATAGTCTCTATTGTGCTTGGCAATATCGGGCCGGGTTGGCTGGTGTGGTTGATTGCCTTCTTGGTAATGGTTGGCATCTGGCTGGGCATATTAAAGGCTATCGCCATCGCCCTGAAAAACGACCCGCGCAAAGTAACGCTGACCGACGAACGCCTGATTGTGGAAACGCCCGACGGAAAACGCGAACTGGAAATACCTTTCGCTGATATTATCGCGGTAAACGAGGGCAAAGCCTTTATCGTGGACGTAGACGACCCTCAATACGAAAAATACAAACTCTGGTATCGGGGTTTGGTGATAGATTGGCGAGAGGGCGAAACCGAGCGGCGCGACCACCTGAGTGAGCGCAATACCGCCGAGTTTGACGACCTAATGGACGACGTTTTCAACCGTGCCCCCGAACCGACTCGCGGCCCACGCTTTTACGAAAGATAAAAATTCAGGGGCGGGGTTTCCACACCCAAAGGAGATGTTTATGGGAACTTGGGGCGAAGGGAATTTTGATAATGATGGTGCTTTGGACTATATGGCTGAAATCACTACCCGATTGGTAAAAACAATCGAGGAAACGCTCAAAGATAAAGTTATGGCAGGTCTGGATGAGGATGGTGAAGCCAAATTAGTTCCCAGCCTTGATATTCTGACTACTCTGCGAGAAAACTATCAACATATTGTGTTGCCCGAAGCTGGGAAAATCGAAAGCTGGAAAAGTGAGTACCTTAAAATATATAATGAGCAGATAGACGACGTTGCCCTCGTACAAGGCTACAAAGAGCAACGCCGCGCCACGATTGAGGCTACTTTCGATAAATTAATCAACCTGTCCCGTACTGATGAGGAGAGGAGTAAGGCCCACTGATGAAGACCAAATCAACTTATAATATTGACCTTAGCTATGACGATAACTATACTCAGGGGCCAGATTTTGACGGAACTTTGCCCGACCTTGCCGAGATAAACCGGGACTTGCCGGGGACAAGCCTGTTTGGGCATAAACTTAACTCAACATTAGGCGTTCCGGCGGGGCCGTTGCTCAACTCGGTCTATATCAAACTATATGCCGACCTGGGGTTTGATATGCTGACCTATAAAACCGTACGAAGTCAGCGTTTTGCCGCTCACCCCTTCCCAAACGTGTTGGCGGTTGCTGCCGAAACGGGCCAGATGCAGGGCGAAAGTGCCGAGAAACCGACCCTCTACACTCTCCCGAACGATAGTAATCCGCTCGACAGTTTGAGCATCACCAACTCCTTTGGTATGCCCAGTCGCGACCCCCAAACCTGGATGGCGGACGTAGCAAAGGCCAAGACTTTTTTGCACAATGGGCAAATGCTGGTGGTGAGTGTGGTTGGCACTGCCAAACATGGTGGTACTTTGCATGATTTAGCCGACGACTTTGCCCTGACAGGAAAAATGGCGGTGGAAGCGGGGGCGGAAGTGATTGAGGCTAACTTTAGTTGCCCGAATGTGCAGAGTGGCGAGGGTAGCCTTTACCAGAGCCCCGAAGCGGTGCGTATTATTACTAGCACGATGCGAAAAAGCCTGGGCAATGTGCCGCTAATACTGAAAATGGGCTATCTGGCAGACGATAATCTGGTGCTAGAAGTGATGCGGGAGGCCGTTCAGAACGGGGCGAGTGCCCTATCCGCTATTAACACCATCCCTGCTAAAGTGCTGACCGCCGATGGGCAACAGGCTTTACCAGGGGAAGGTCGCCTGACGAGTGGTATCTGTGGCGCAACCATCAAGCCCGCCGGGTTGGCAATGGCCCGCAAGTTGCTTGATGCCAGGAGCATATTGGGTCTAAAACCCGAAGATCTAACTTTAATCGGCGTTGGTGGGGTAATGACCGCCACAGATGCTCTGGAATATCTCAATTTAGGTTTGGACGGGGTACAAAGTGGCACCGGGGCGATGTGGAATCCTGCGCTGGCGGCAGAGTTCAAGCAACTTTACTCCAAACGCGAAGCTACTGTTTCAGCCAGATAAACCAGATAACCCGCCTCTGACAGCCTTTTAGTAATCTCGCGGCCTTCCTCCTTGTCCTCGAGGAAGGTGTAAAGGGTTGGGCCGCTCCCCGAAACCCGCACATAATCCGCCCCTGCCGATACCATTGCCGCTCGATAGGTATCCATTTCGGGAAAGCGTTCGTAAGCTACCAATTCAAAAGTGTTGTGGAAAAAAGCCTGGCTGGGTCGTCGTCCGGCCTTAATCTCCGTTACCAATTGCTGGGTAATAAAGCCCGTGCTGAAATCGTTGCGCTCCAGACTGCGGTAGAGGGTGGCGGTTTTGTTGGCGGGTAATTCAATTTCGGGATAAAGCAGCACTACATAACTTCGGCGCAAGGAGGGTAGAGGAGTTAAAATCTCGCCGCGCCCCTCGGCTAAGGCCGTGCCGCCCCGCACGAAAAATGGCACATCGCTGCCTAATTTCGCCGCTTCCTCTACTAGCTGTTCTTCGCTAAGTTCCAGACCCCAGAACTCGTTGAGGGCAATCAAGGTGGTCGCCGCATCACTGCTACCGCCACCCAGACCCGCTGCTACCGGGATGGATTTTTCCAGATAAACACTGACCCCCTTTTTACCATCCTTCGGCAACAAATCGTGGAGACGACAGGCCGCCCGCCAGACCAGATTATTCTCATTGACCAACTCTGGCAGGTTACAATCAAATTCCAGGTCGGGGGCGGGGCAAATATGCAATTCATCTGCCAAAGACACCGTTTGCATTACGCTTATCAGGTTGTGAAATCTATCGGGGCGCTTCCCCAAAATCTCCAGCGAGAGGTTAATCTTGGCATAAGCCGGGTAGCTTAAACGCAAATCCGCGTTAGGGTCTGCCGCCACCACTTTCCCCGGTTGGTCTTTTATTTCCTCAATCTTGAGTTCTTCCTGACTCATCAAGCCGTCCTATCTATCTAAAATAATTACAATCTGAATTAATCTCCCCTATTTTAACATTGTCTGCCAATAGGTGGGATAGCAAACTCACCAAATTTTGTCATAGTTCCCTGTTTTGTCATTATAAGCTTGCGAAGAATTTTCTTTTCTTGGCGTTCTTGGCGACTTGGCGGTTCAAATCTTATTTAAGAGGCAATTGTGGGGTAAGCGGCAAAACTGCTTGACAGTTAAGACTTGGGTAGTATACCATAACACAAAGTTAACACATTTAACACTTTTCACCTTTATTCTTTATATTAATGAATGGAGCAGAGGCATGGATATAGCACCCATCCTCTTTGGCATAGTAGCAGGGCTGATGTGTGGATTTGGTATTTTTGCGATAAAACAGAGCAAAGCTAATATTTATTTGGCTCTGGAAAGGGAGAAAGTAAACCGACTTATCGAAGAAGCCAGAGCCGAGCAGCGTGGAATAATTGTTCAAGCCAAAGACGAAGTAATAAAAATCCGGCAGGAAGCCGAAACCGAGCTTAAAGAACGACGTTTAGAGCAGACTCAACGTGAACACCGTTTGCAGCAAAAAGAAGAAAATCAGGAACATAAAGCCGAGCTAACCGAAAGGCGCGAACGCAGCATGACCGAGCGGGAGCGGGAGCTAGACCTGTTACGGTTACAGGTAGAAGAAGCCCGCAACAAACAGCTTTTTGAGTTGGAACGGGTTGCCAGTATGAATATCGAGCAAGCCCGCGAAACCTTGATAAGTCGCTTTGAGGACGAAGCTCGCCACCACGCCGGGGCTAGGATTCGCCGGATTGAGGAGGAAACCCGCGAAAAAGCCGAAGAAAAGGCCCGCAAAATCCTCTCCGTAGCGGTCAGCCGGATTGCCAGCGATTACGTCAGTGAGGCGGTGGTTAGCACTGTGCCACTCCCCAGCGACGAAATGAAGGGGCGCATTATCGGGCGCGAAGGTCGCAACATCCGCGCTTTTGAGCAGGCAACGGGGGTAGATTTAATTGTAGATGATACCCCGGAAGCTGTAACCCTGAGTTGCTTTGAGCCTATTCGCCGGGAAATTGCTAAACGGGCCTTATTGAAGCTGGTAGCGGACGGGCGGATTCATCAGGCCCGTATTGAAGAAGCGGTTGGCAAGGCCCGCCAGGAAGTGGAGCAACAAATTCGCGAGGATGGGGAGAAGGCGGCCTACGATGCCGGAGTGCAAGGTATCCACCCCGATATTATTTATTTGTTGGGCAAATTGCGCTATCGCACCAGTTATGGACAAAATCAGCTTTTCCACGCGGTAGAGGTTAGCAAACTAGCCGGGGTAATTGCCTCCGAGCTAGGGGCACGAGTTCAAATCGCGAAAATGGCGGCCTTGTTGCACGACATTGGCAAGGTGATGGATCAAGAAATTGAAGGGCCACACGCCCTGATAGGCGCTGAAAAAATTCGCCGCCTGATGAACACCCCCGAAGTAGCCCACGCCGTTGCCGCCCACCATAGTGAGGAAGACCCTCAGACGGTGGAAGCCTGGGTGGTGATGGCGGCGGACGCGCTCAGTGGTGGGCGACCCGGAGCCAGACGCGAACAGGTCGAGACCTATATCAAACGCCTGACCGCCC
>Ga0209724_1000583_pt1 | contig 34885 bp, 25 predicted proteins | sample grotaG_FD_184143 | JGI IMG/M metagenome (GOLD analysis project Ga0209724, IMG submission 184143) | Glacier valley bacterial and archeal communities from Borup Fiord, Nunavut, Canada, to study Microbial Dark Matter (Phase II) -... | ecosystem: Environmental > Aquatic > Freshwater > Ice > Glacier ... | reverse complement strand
GTCATTTCAAGCATGTGGTGATAAAGCGAAATAAGAGCAATATCTACATCGGGCTCGGCTTTTGAAGAATCGTGGCAACGAGCAAGTAAATTAGTACCGTAATTTACAACTTCTATCAATAATGGCGAAGCAATAAAAATAACTTCTTTCATTTCTTTTTTTGAAAATTCCCGCCAAAGTATAGACTCTAATGGTTTTGTAGGCATCTTGATACTCCCTAAAACTAACTAATACTGAAAACGCCCATTTGTACTCCCTAAAACTAACTAATACTGAAAACGCCCATTTGGGTGGGTGGGCCGACTTGCTCATCCTCCGGGCCGATTGGCTGGAACTGGACAGTATAGCCAAAACGCTCCGCCACGCCTTGCGCCCAACTCTGAAACTCGACGCGTGTCCATTCAAAACGATGGTCTTTGTGGCGCAACTTCCCGGCGGGCAACCCCTCAAATTTGGTGTTATATTCTACGTTCGGGGTAGTAATCACCACCGTGCCAGGACGGGCGAACTCAAACAACACCCGCTCGAAAGCCGCCAGTCGGGGCGGGTCAAGGTGTTCGATTACCTCTACCACTGCCGCCGCGTCGTAGCCCGCCAGCCGTTTATCGCGGTAGGTCAGGCTACCCTGCATGAGTTTAATCCGCTCCTGCTGTTTGGTGGGCATACGCTCAAAACGCAACCGCTCCTGAGCAATCTCCAACGCCCGATAGGATACATCCACCCCCACGATTTCGCTGAAACTTTTGTCTTCCAGCAGCGTCCGCAACAGCTTCCCTTCGCCACAACCCAAATCTAACACCCGTTTTGCCCCAGCTTCCTTTAGAGTTGCCACCACCGTTTGCAGGCGCTGTTGGTTCAGGCTGATACGCTCCTCCACCACCGCTTCCTCGGTAGCGTGGATTTCTTCTTTTTCGTCGGGGTCGGCGGTATCATCTTCTACCAGACGGGCCAGAGCCTCCCGCACCAGATGTCGCGCCCGTTTCAGGTAGCGGCTGGTAATCAAATCTTTAGCAGGGTGCTGGGCCAACCAGCCCTCGCCAAAACGCAGCAACTTTTCCAGCTCGTCACTACCCACCCAATAATGTTTATCGTCGTCCAGCACCGGGATTAAGACATAAAGATGGGTCAGCAAATCCTTGAGGGTAACGGTGGCCTCAAGGGTAACGGTGTAATAGCTGCTATTGCCCCACTCTGGCACAGTTTCATCCAACGGATAGTTCTGGGCCGTAACCATATAACCCAACGGCTCAAACAGCCGCCGCAAAACCTCCTCCCCGCCCCGGCATGGCACAACCGAAAGCTGGGCGACTAGCGGCAGTGGCAAATCTACCAACTCGGCCTTCTCCCGGCTTTTCCCCGACAGAGCCGAACCGTAGACCTGAGCAATCGCCACGCTCATAAACGACGAAGCGACATAGGGGCGGTCATTTACATATTGCGCCAGTGGCCCACCCTCGCCCGACCCACCGGGTTTACCCCGCACCAACCCTACCGGGTCAATGTCCAGCAGCAAAGCGGCGGTGCAACGTTCCGCGCTAACTTCGGGGTAAAAAACATGGGCCTTGCCGAAAGAAAGCGAAAAAGCTTGCACTTTAGCAGGGTTTTTATGCAACAAAAAGCCCAGGTCAGAGGCGGGGGCGTGGGTATTGGTAATGGTCAGCAGCATAATTTTTATCACAAAGCTTTCAGTATAATTTAATTGCTTAGATGTATATACTATATATTGTTAGGCTTGTCAACGGGCGACCCCATTTGATTTGCGTAGACCGTCTGCCGAAAGTTATTATAACCCTGAATAACATAAGAAGCACTAATAAAACAAACCTAAAATACAAGGGATATGTAATGATAAATATCAACCCACTTGAAACATCACCTAGAGCGTTGTATCGAATACTGGTTAGCCTGGTTGTGCCGCGCCCTATCGCCTTTACCACCAGCCAGAATGCCGACGGTCTGGTCAATGCCGCTCCCTTCAGCTATTTCACCCTGACCGGGCACAATCCCCCTCGGTTGGTGGTCTGCGTCAACGACCGGGGCGACCAACCCAAAGATACCGCCCGCAACGCCGCCGAAACAGGCGAGTTTGTAGTTCATATTGTAGACGAAGATTTGACCGAAACCGCCAATCTAGCCTCCGGCGATTATCCCGCCAGCACCAGCGAGGTTGAACTTTTGGGGCTGGAATTAGTGCCTTCAACCATCGTTAAAGTGCCACGACTGGCAGCCGCGCCCGCCGCCTTTGAGTGCAAGCTGGAACAACTGGTGCGACTGGAAGGCAGTCCAGCCACCAGCATGCTAATCGGTAGAGTGGTTTGGCTACATCTGCGAGAGGATTTGCTAGAGGGGGAGCGGGTGAGGCTGGAAAAATTAAGACCAGTGGCCCGCCTGGGTGGGGACGACTACCTGAAAGTGGCAACCGCCGACCAGATAGCTATGCCCCGCCCGGTCATTGACCCAAATTCGGGCAATGCCCTACGTTAGACGAGAGAAAAATGCAAATAAAACAAGTTTTACCTTATCTATCGCCCGAAGAAGCCCAAAAAGCCGGGGAGTATATCGAAGCGGTGATTATTGTGCCGTTTCTGGAAGATAAAATCGTGCTATGTGATAATCGCTGGCGGGGCTGGGAATTTCCGGGCGGCGGGGTTGAGTGGCGCGAATCGGTGCATAATGCGGCGCGGCGCGAGTTAATCGAGGAAACCGGGGCGGAATTTTCCCAGCTGGAATTTGTGCAGGTAGTCTGGCTGGAGCGTAACATTTACCGCTCGCTAAAAGCCGCCCTATACTATGCCGAAGTTACCCGCCTGAACAAACATAGCGATTATTACGAAATCGTAGAGGTGCGACCCTTCGACAAGCTACCCGACAAACGGCTACTGAGCTACGAATGCGAGGACGAATTGTACCAATTGGCTCTGGATGCTTACCAGAAATCTAACATCTGAAACGGTTGTCGGAGGAAGAAAATTAACAAGGATGGACAGGATGGACAGGATATTAGGGGAATTATTGTAGGAGGACGCTCCGTTATCCGATGATTTATCGCAACACAACCACCGCAGGGCGCGGAGACCACGCCCCTACGGGTTCGTAACCAGGGTAGACACATTGGTCTACCCTTACGAAATTTTCATCCGACCACCGACCACCGACGACTGACAACCGCCTTTCATCCTTTCCCCTGAATAGTAATGATTTCTGTAATGTGAGGATTGTATGATATTGCTAAACAACCTTATTGCAGTTATCATAGGTCGGGATAATCTCATTCTCTGGAAAGACGGTCAGGCAAGGCAGTGTTAATGAAAAAGATACTGGTAATTGATGATGAAGAACGCCTAAGAACTAACATTATGGAACTCCTCAAGCTGGAGGGGTTTCAGACCTACGGGGCCAAAGATGGGCATTTAGGGATTCAATTGGCCCAGGAACAGTTACCAGACCTGATACTTTGCGACGTTACGATGCCGGATAAAAACGGCTACGAAGTATTAGAAAGTTTACGAACCAATCCCACTACTAACGCTATCCCTTTTATATTCCTCACCGCCAGAGCCGCGATGTCGGATTTACGCAAGGGCATGAATCTTGGCGCAGACGATTATCTGACGAAGCCTTTCACCCGCAGCGAATTGATGGGGGTAATTTCCACTCGTCTGGCGAAACAGGCGGCAGTGACGGAGAGATTTTTAAACGAGATTAAACAGGTGGAAGAAAAGCTAAACCACCTGATTTTGTATGATACCCTGACCAGCTTGCCCAACCGCCGACTATGGCAAGAAGAATTTAGCCTGACCCAAACCCGCCTCAAAGAAAAACTGTTACCAGTAGTAATGCTGGGGCTGGACAGGTTCAATCGAATCATTTCCAGTCTAGGCCACGCGCAGGGTGACACTTTGCTGAAAGAAGTAGCCGAAAAGCTGGTAAGTTGCCTGGGTAGCCAAAAGGTTATTTCGCGGCTACAGGCCGAGCAGTTTGCCATAATTTTGCCCCCGGTGAATAGCCCCGAAGAAGCCAACCAGCACGCCCAGGCCTTGATTGACGTTCTTTCGCAACCGATTAGAGTGGATAACCAGGAGGTTTTCCTGACCACCAGCGTTGGAATGGCTTTTTATCCGCAAGATGGTGAAAACGCCGATGCCTTGATTAAAAATGCCGGGGCGGCAATGGTTCACGCGGAAAAACAGGGTGGGAATAATTTTTTAATTTATAACCCGAAAATGAACCTGGGAACTAGCGAAGAGCTTACGCTGGAGGCCAGTTTGCGGCATGCGTTGGTGCGTTCGGAGTTGCGGGTTTATTTCCAGCCACAGGTTTCGCTTACTACCGGGCAAATTACCGGGGCCGAAGCCCTGGTACGCTGGCAACATCCGGAGCGGGGGATGATTTCGCCAGTTGATTTTATTCCATTAGCCGAGGAAAATGGCCTGATTATTTTGATTGACGAGTGGGTTTTGCGGGCCGTTTGCGAGAAGGTTCTGGAATGGAAAGCCAAGGGATTTCCCTTAAAGGTGGCGGTTAATCTATCAGCTCGTCAGTTTAGCCAATCCGACCTTAGTAGCCGTATCGCCAATATTCTGGCGGAAAGTGGCTTGCCCCCCAATCATATTGAGTTAGAGTTAACCGAAAGTAGTATTGTGCAAAATCCCGAAATGGCGGCTAACACCTTGAGCGTCCTGAAAGCCACCGGGCTGCACATTTCAATTGATGATTTTGGGATGGGGCAATCCTCTTTGGGCTATTTAAGGCGGTTTACTCTGGATACCCTGAAAATTGACCGTTCTTTTGTGCGAAACGTTAACCTTAATCCCAAAAACGCTGCTATTACCAAAGCTATTATCGAGATGGCGCATGGGCTAGGGTTGCGGGTTATCGCCGAGGGAGTGGAGACTGCCGAAGAGTTGGCTTTCTTGCGACAGAACAAGTGTAACGATATGCAAGGCTTTTTCTTTAGCCGTCCTTTACCCGCGAGTGACTTTGAGGAGTTGCTGGTTTCGGGTAAAAGGCTTCAGTAGGGAATAGTAATAAGAATAAAGAAATTATGTAGGGGCAGACCTCAGTGCCTGCCCTTTTTAATTCCTCATCCTGACTAAAACAAGATTTGCAGTTATAGGGTTGCCCGGTTATAATTTTGGTGGGGGGACAAAGAGGTCTCAAAAAATGGGGAATATAATATAGTTCAAGAGAGGAGTGTCATAGACCGCCCGGCTGCCATTCGGTAGCAGTTTTCACTCAGGGTAGTCGCTGTTATGACAAAAATTCTAGTAGTTGATGACGAACAAAACATTGCTGAGACCTTAAAGTATAACCTTATTCGGGAAGGTTATGAAGTAACGATAAGTGGTGACGGGCGACAAGCTCTAGAAGCCGCCAAACGCGAAAAACCTGATCTGGTAATTCTAGACCTGATGTTGCCCGGAATGAACGGGCTGGATGTCTGCCGAACCTTGCGCCAATCCTCCACCGTCCCAATCCTGATGCTAACAGCTAAGGAGGAGGAAGTTGACAAGATTCTGGGATTGGAGTTGGGCGCAGACGATTATATGACCAAACCTTTTAACCTGCGGGAATTAATTGCGCGGGTGCGGGCCATGTTGCGCCGGATGGAAATGTTGCAAACCCAGATAGCGGCGGCAAATAGCAACAAAGCCATCCAGTCCGAAGAGGGCAACACGGCAACGGCGGTGGCGGTTAATACCGTCGCTACAATTGATACTTTCCCCCAGGAAGTAATTGCGGCGGGCGACCTGGTTATCAATATGAACCAGCATATTGTGATGTTGGGCGATAAAGTCATCGCGCTTAAACCTAAAGAATTTGATTTACTGGCTTTTCTGGCCCGCCACCGGGGGCAGGTGCTTACCCGCGAGACGCTTTTGGAACGAGTCTGGGATTATGATTATTCGGGCGGAACCCGTACCGTAGATGTCCATATTCGCTGGATTCGGGAGAAGATTGAAACTGACCCTTCCCGTCCCCGTTTTATTCATACAATTTTTGGGGTAGGCTACAAATTCGAGCCAGACGGTATAAACGGGAATTTTGAAGGAGTTAATGGGAAATAGGGGTCGGAAAGATATTAACAAGGATAGACAGGATAAAAAGGATATTTGGGGAATTTCTGAATCCTTTCGACTTTTGACCTTTAACTTTCAACTTCAAATGTTGTCTTCCGTCAGGTGGTATGAAGTTAGATGGAGATAGCAGCTACAATTCTGATAGCAATTCTGGCGGCACTTATGGGAGTGGGCGTAACGGTACTTTATTACCGCCGCCGCACTAACCGCCGCCTTCAAAATCTCACTCTATTGCTCAAGAAACTGGCTTTGGGCGATTTAACCGCACCCCTTGATACCTCCGAAATTGAAGACGACCCCCAACTTACTGACCTTAAATTTGCCATCAACCAACTTGCTATCGAACTACGCACCGTTATTGTGCGGATTAGCACCGAGCGTAACACAATGGCGGCCTTGCTGGAAAATATGACCGATGGGATTATCAGCACCGACGCGGATGGCTATGTCACGCTTATTAACGATGCCGCCCGTAACCTTTTGAGTGTTTCGCCAAATTTGAGTGTAGAAGGCCGTTCCTTTATTCAAGTAGTACGCGACCACGAGCTAAACGCCATGCTTCGCCAAACGTTGGAAGATGGGCAGGAGCGGGTGCAATTGCTGGAAGTCGGACCCCGCCGTCCCCAACTTCAGGTCAAAACGGCCCTGATTGAGGAAGAATCGGGGGTTGGCGGCGAGCCTGAAAAGCGGGAGAGCGGGCGAACAGCTCTAGTAGTATTACAGGATTTAACCGAATTGAGTCGTCTGGAGCGCATCAGGCGGGATTTTGTGGCTAATATTTCCCACGAATTGCGGACTCCCCTGGCCTCTACCAAGTTAATGGTCGAAACCTTACAGGCGATTATTGAGGACGACCCCCAGGCTGCCCGTGATTTCTTACGCCGAATAGATACCGAAATTGATGGGCTAACCCAGCTTGTGCGCGAGTTGCTGGAGTTGAGCCGAATTGAGTCGGGTCAGGTTAAACTTTATCTACGCTCGGTAGATTTGCGCGAGTTGATTGAGCAAGCGGCGGAGCGAATGAAGCCCCAGGCCGAGCGAAGTGGGCTGGATTTAAGCATTACACTCCGCAGTAGCGAAGATAGTTTCCCCCAGGCTTTAGCTGACCCCGACCGCTTGATTCAGGTTTTAATTAACCTGATTCACAATGCCATAAAGTTTACCCCGGTAGGCGGCTCTATCAAGTTGAGTGTGGAGCGTTTTGGGGCGGATAAACTGGTGGTGAAGGTGGCGGATACGGGCGTAGGGATTCCTCCCGACGATTTGACCCGCGTGTTTGAACGCTTTTACAAGGTGGACAAGGCCCGCACCGGGGCAGAAGCCGGAACTGGCCTGGGATTGGCGATTGCCAAACACGTTATTCAAGCACATAGCGGTGAGGTCTGGGTGGAAAGCGATTTTGGTGCAGGTTCGACCTTCTTTTTTACTATCCCGGTTCTTTCGATTTATTAGTAATCAAGTGATTATAGCTTGAAAAGAAGACGAAGGTTACTAAGTTATGCAGCTACGGCTTCAGGGCAAGGGAGGCTTTGCCGCTCTCTACCTCGAAAGGCACTGAAGTATGTTCATGCGTGATCATCCAGTTGCCATCAATCTTCCGATAACAAATGGTATCGCGTACCCACATATCTACCTCACTTCCATTTGTCATAATTCCGCTAATATGGTAGAGGAAATGGCAGAAGGCTACATCATTCCCCGTAGTAATACTTAGGTCACGCACCTCATAACCAATTGGGCCTTTGTAGGCACCAAACCATTCTTCCGCACGTTTTCTAGTCTCATTTATTCCGTTATATCTTAGTGGGTTTACAGCATCAAACTCTACTACTTCGGGCGAGTAGTTGGACATAAGCCCATTAATGTCCTTATCTTGCATTGCCTTTACCCGACTATTAATTAACTGCCTGATTTGGGCATCCTCAGTTCTTTTGCTGTTTTCAGTAATCATCTAATTCTCCTTTGACACTTTATGACAGTAATAGAGAAACGTCTAATCATTTCTACTATTAAAACACGGCATATTGTGTGCCAAGAAAGAGGGAGGGCGGGTTGGCCTGTCCCTCCTGTACTCAGGGGGAAAACCACGCTCCTACGAAAATTTCCAATACGGAGCGGTAAACATGAACCGTCCTTACGAATAGGATACAGGGCGACCAGCAGGTCGCCCCTACAAATTCCCTATATCCTGTTTATCGTGTCCATGCTTTTTAATTTTTTCCGACTACCGACAACTAGCAACCGATAACCGACAACCGTTTTCAGCCCTCATCCTTCAACATTTCATGTGCAGCTACCTCGCGGGCGTGACGCAACGACCAGCGTACCCCTTTGCGATAGAGTTGTAGCCCGGTATGCTGGGAGCGTTGATTGCTGCGGGCCTGTGCCAATTCGGCCTCGAATTGGTGGCGCACGTCACCCCGAACTAATTGCCCCAACAGGTGAAGGGTAATGGAGGCTGCCGCCAGAGCGTTTTTAGGCTCAATCCGGTCAATATCCTCAAAGAACCAGGCGCAACTGGTATACATCTGGTGCTTGTAAACCTGAGCTTGCAACAGGCGTTTGGCGACAGCCCACTCCTTATCGAATTCCCCTTTTACATGGCGGGCTTGCAGGTGGCGTTTAGCGAATTCGGCCTCATTTTCCTTTCCCAGATAAACCAGTAGCCATTCCCGGATAGCCGCGTGGGGTTCGTTGAATAGGCGGGGCGCAAGGTTATTATAAATACGGTCAGTTTCGGTGGCGAGAAGGTCAAAAGCGGCCCGCAAGTGACCCTTCCAGGCAGTATCGCCGGGAGAACAATCGCAACCCTCACCCCAACGCTTCACCCCATGAAAACAACTCCAGCTAGTGCCTTCCACAATCCGCACCTGACGGAGGGGCGGATGTTGTTGCAACCAGTGAGAGAGAAACGTTACCCCCATCCCGGCTGATTTGGTGGAGTTCGTAACCAAGTGTTGCAGGAAAAGCTCACGATAGGACTGGTGATGCCCGTATAACTCCCCATCGGTAGCAATCGTAATAAGTTGGGCTTCCTTATTAGTAAGCTTATCAATATTAACCTGGGGTAAAATCCAGTCGCGGGCAAAGGTATCGGCGTTAATCGTGGCCCATTGGTCAAAAGAGATACCGCCACTCAACGGCCCATTGTAGAAAAAAACCACAATACTTTTGCCATTCCGCAATGTCACCCGATACGGCTCGTTAGGATTGAAGCGTTCAGGAATAATAGCCCGTTCCAAAGCTTCCAGAGCCGCCCAGTTCAGTTTCTCGTTACCATTAAAAAGATGCTGCAATTCGCGGAGGAGATAGGTACGCAAGCGACCCTGCTGGGCGGCTCGTTCGCCGGGGTCTATGGTAAAAACGCTATCGTGGTGGGCTTGCCAGGGAGCTAGAATGGTAAATTTTATCCCAGCCTCCGCTAACATCTCCAAAACCTGAAAATTAACGGCGGTTTCGGCTAACCACATTCCTTCAGGTTTATGCCCAAAACGTTGCACAAAGTCGGTAATGCCCCACTCGATTTGCATGCGGGCATCTTCGGGGTGGGATAGCGGCATAATTACATGATTATAAACCTGAGCCAGCGCGTTACCATAGCCATATTTAGCATAGTTGGCCTTATCCGCCGCAATCACTCGCGCATAGGTTTCGGGGTCATTTTGTTCGAGCCAGGCCGCCAGGGTTGGGCCAAAATTAAAACTGATAAATTCAAAATTCCCGGCTTCGGCGTTAGGGCGGTAACATTCGGCGGTGATTTTCTCGTTAAAGTTGGCATAAGGCTCGGCCCCCACTTCTGCGGGGATAAGCCCCGTAAAAGGATTCTCGCGGGGGGGCTGATAAAAATGAGCATGAATACAAACTTGAACCAATTCTTCCTGCACGGTAGTGGGTATTTCGTTGGCTAACAAAGTTTATAACTCCTTGTAAAGGTTGTCGGACGGTAATTTCGTAGGAAGACGCTCCGTCGTCCGATAAAACATCGCATTCGTAGGAGGACGCTCCGCCGTCCGATATCCCTCGTCCGATAACCCATCGCAGGACAACCATCGGATGACGGAGCATCCTCCTACAAAATTTTTATTCTTGTATTAATAACTTACCATATTAATGTGGCTACCTGCAATCCCCTTAATAAAATAATATGACGTTAATCCAAATCTTAACACCATTTGCAAATTGACTAGCCATTTGGTATTATAGCGACAAGATGTTAAAAAAGCTGGACATGAGACGCACAATTTCAGCTTAAATCTCTCCCGAGAGAACCTGAATATAATCAAGACAAAAATATACCTGTTATGGTACTATTACACGGTGAGAAATTCCTAACTGATAAACCAAATTTGGAATAAGCGAGTTTGGTATAAAGTTGCTTTTCGCTGTACTTGAGGAGTTTGTCTGCTGGCAATGGCGCGATGCGGACGATACGTTTCATCCTCTGCTCCTTGCCACACTCTGGTGAGAGTTTGAACCAACAAACCTAACCTGTAATAACTAAATTCTGCGACAAGTTGGGCAACCAACGCATAGCCCAGTAGGTCTGTTAAAAATGGGAACCTGCTGGTCTAACAAATTCCCGGCTGGCTATTCGTCATGCAGGAAATGGTGAGGCGCGGGTAGAGTTTCTGCCTCTACTTTAAGCTGATTGAGCCAATTCCTGACTATTCGATTTAAAAACCAGTTTAATTTTCGGGTTAGCCTTAGTGCAACCTTAACTACCTGAACTCAGGAGGAGTAAAGAATGTCCAAAAAGAAGTTAAACCTGACACATGTTATGGTGTTGGGTGTGATGTTGGCGGCACTGGTAACAGCCTGCGGTGACTCGACGGCTACCACTGCCCCAGCTTCAACGACTGCGGCCCCGGCTACCACTGCGGCAGCTACTACCGCAGCGGCTACTACCGCAGCAGCCACCACTGCGGCAGCTACTACTGCTGCTCCGGCGGCTACCACTGCCCCAGCAGCCACTACCACCGCCGCCCCAACTGCCGCCGCAGGTACTGGAGTATTCCGCTATCGGCAGGGTAGCGAAGCCAAGACCCTTGACCCTAGCACTATTGGTGATAATGTCAGCATTGCCATTGCCCAGAACATTTTCCAGGGCCTCGTTGAGCTTGATGCGAAATTAAACGTAGTGCCAGCCGCCGCCGAAGCTCTACCGACCGTTTCAGCTGATGGTCTGACTTATACCTATAAGCTTAAAAAGGGTTTGAAGTGGAGCAATGGCGATCCATTAACCATGAAAGATTATGTTTATGCCTGGAACCGCGTGGCCCAGTTTGGGGATTTAGCCTTATACGAATTCGTCATGTCTCTAATTAAAGGGGCTGACGACGTAAATGGTGAAAAGGATGCGGCCAAACGGGCCACTATGACCATTCCCGGTATCAAACTGGTGGATGATTACACCGTTGACATTACCCTGACCGAAGCTGCTTCCTACTTCCTGACTGAGTCGGCCCTGTGGACTTACTGGCCGGTAAATCAGAAGGCCGTCGAAAGCAATGGAGCCAAGCTCGATGATAAGAATGTCTGGTGGTCGGATGCCAGCAAGATCGTCACCAATGGCCCCTTCATTTTGAAGGAGTGGAAACACGACGTTAGTATGCGCCTGGAGCCAAACCCGAATTACACGGGCAGCGACAAGCCCACGATTGCGGCGGTAACGGTTGATTTCATTAAGGAAGACTCGGTTGCCAAGCTGAAATTTGACAACAACGAGCTTGATGACACCTTAATTCCGACCGCCGATGTCCAGAACATCAAAAAAGACTCGAAGTATAAAGACTTTTATAACGAAACCGCTGTCGGTCGTTCTAGCTGGTTAGCCTTTAACATGGGCGCACTCAAGGACAAAGCGGATACGCCTTTCGCCAAGAACCTGAAGCTGCGGCAGGCTTTCTCCTACGCCTTAGACCGCCAGCTTATTACTGACGGGGCTTTACAAGGACAAGGGGTACCAAGTACCGTGCTAATTCCCGATAGCTTCCTGGGCTATAAGAAACTAGATACCTATCCTTTCAACCCGGAGAAAGCCAAATCCATGTTGAAAGAAGCTGGTTACGATACTCCGGAGAAGGTGAAGGCCCTGGAGGATTATATTAACAACTATGGCCCTGGTGGTAATAGCGGTGGTTTAGCCTTCAATGCTGATAAAAGTGCTAATGTTGCCTGGATGACTAGTGTCCAGCAACAATTAAAGGCTAATCTGGGCTTAAATATCAAGTTGAATCCATTGCCAGATTCCAAATCTTTATTCAAACGCCGCGACAATGATCATGAGTTCCTGCTCGTTCGCGGCAGTTGGGGACAGGATTTCCCGGATCCGCAGAACTTCTACGAACCGTTGTTCACCAGCTTAACCAACAGTGGCGGTAATGAGAGCAACTATTCCAACCCGGCTTACGACGCGGTAGTGAAGAAAGGCAACACGGCAACTACTCCGGCTCAACGGGCTGAGTTCTATCAGCAAGCTGAGAAGATTTTGCAAGATGATGCCGCTTATGTTCCGCTCTTCATTGATATTGATATTCGGTTGGTTCGGAAGACCACCATTCAGAACTATACCTACAATGGCGGTGGCCCTACCCAATGGAAGTATATGACCATTAAGAAGTAATTTTCTTGACGGGTTAACCTAACCCCCTTCCCTATAAAGGAGGGGGAATAAGACTTTTTTGTTACTTTTTTGTTACGGCATAGCAAAAAAGTAACAAAAGTTTTAATGAAATTAGCAACAAATCAGAGCGAAGTGTAGAAGAGCAAAGATGTTAAAATATTTTTTAAGGCGGATACTCTGGATAATCCCGGTCTTTATGGGTGTAACCCTGATAACCTTCCTCTTTATGACGATCCTGCCCGGCAGCCCCTTTACCAGCGAAAAATTGCCCGCCGCCGCCCAGGCGAGACTTATGCAGTCTTATGGTTTAGACCAACCCTTGTATATTCGTTATTTTACCTACATGTTTAACTTTATTAGGGGGGATTGGGGCGTAAGTATCAGCCAGCAAGTTGGTAGACCAGTTACCACCATCATCGGGGAGCACATCGGTTATAGTCTGACGCTGGCGGTTATCGCGATTGTTACCATCATCATCGTCGGTCTCCCCCTCGGTATCATTGCCGCCCTCAATCACAACAAGGCTCTGGATTACTTTGCGACCAGCTTTTCGCTTTTGTTTTACTCAATTCCCGGTTTTGTAATGGGAATTCTGACTTTAGTGGCAATTTTGCTCCTGAATAATACTTTAGGTTGGACAATCCCACTAACTAATACTTCACCTACCTTTATAAACCTTTTAATACCTGGCATCATTCTGGGAATACGACCCGCCAGTCTGGTAACTCGGCTCACCAGAGCCAGTATGCTGGAAGTTTTGGGGCAGGATTATATGCGAACAGCCTGGGCCAAAGGCTTAAATCAACGCATGACCATTACCCGCCACGCTTTGAAAAACGCCCTCATCCCGATTGTGACGGTATTAGGCGATGAATTTGGCAATCTGGCGGTAGGTAGTGTTACAATTGAAACAGTTTTTGCAGTACCGGGGATTGGAGCTTATTTGGTTTCCAGTATTGAAGCCCGCGACTATTCAATGATATTAATCACCACCGTGCTTTACGCTATAATAGTGGTTATGGTCAATTTATTGGTTGATTTACTTTATGGTTTCCTGGACCCCCGTATCAAATACACTACCAGGAGGACAGCATAAATGGCTGAATTACGCACCGACAAACCTGTCGAACGGGAAGCTGAACCCGCCACCAACGGGGCCGCCGTCGCCCTGAAAGCTCTGGGGAAAGCTAAAGAAACCAAAGCTTCCAGCCTGTGGGGAGATGCCTGGAAACGGTTTTTGCGAAACAAGTTGGCGATTGTTGGGTTGGTAATTATAGCCTTTATTGCTATCCCGGTCATTGGGGCGGATATATTTCAACGCTATGACCCCGCCGCATCCCAATACGAGCGCGGCCCCGGTTCCCCCAAATTGTTTGACCAGAATTATCAAGCTCCTTCGACCAAATATTGGTTTGGCACGGATGGGCAAGACCGTGACTTGTGGGCCAGAATGCTGCACGGTGGACGGAACTCGCTGATGGTTGGGGTGGTAGTTCAGTTTATTGTGCTTGGCATAGGCGTGCCACTTGGTCTGGCGGCAGGCTTTTTTGGCGGCAAAGTTGATACAATCATCAGCTTCGTGGTAAATATTTTTTACGCTTTCCCCTCCCTTTTGGCAGGTCTATTATTGCTGTCAACTTTTGGCGGGAATATCTTCTGGGTTTTTGTGGCTATTGGTATTGGGTTGTGGCCGCCAATGGCCCGTCTGGTACGGGGGCAGGTATTGAGTATTCGCGAAAAGGAATTTATCGAGGCCGCCCGCGCTATCGGGGTAAAATCTACTCCCACCATGTTCCGCCACATTCTGCCCAACGTCCTGGGCCCAATCATTGTTTCGGTTAGTTTTGGCGTACCCCAGGCCATCCAGATTGAAGCTTTTTATGGTTTTATCGGGATTAGCGTGCCACCGCCCGATACTAGCTGGGGGCAGTTGGTGAACGATGGGTTCAAGGCTTTCCAGACTAACCCGGTGACAATTCTGCTTTTCCCGGCTCTGGCAATCGCCCTGACCTGTTTGGCTCTTAACTTTATCGGCGACGGTTTGCGGGACGGCTTCGACCCCAAAACCAAGAATCGGTAGGGGCAGTTGTTAGTTATTAGTTATTGGTTATTGGTTATTGGAAAAGTTTACCCCAAAACCAATAACTATTAGAGTTGCAAAAAACCGTAGCATTTGTTACCATAACTGAAAATATAGATTAGCCATTGAACCTCCACAGAGAGATTAAGTTCTGCTACAGTCAATGGCACGGCTAAGGCCAGCCGTAAAAGTAATAACCTCCCGCTACAATTTTTTTAAGGATGAGCGTTTGAACCAGGAGATCTGCGGTACTCTCAGCAGGTCGAACGAACTTGGGGTTTCAGGTGTCTTTTGGGGCAACCTCGAAACCATGAGTTTTTTTGGTTTGGTTAACCTAACCCCTTCCCTAAAGTGGAAGGGAGAATAAGAATTCGTAGGGGCAGACCTCCGTGTCTGCCCTGAAGTACAACCTGGGCTGACTATTCAGCGCAGGTTCAGGAGGAGAAACAATGTTAAGAAGCAAGAAGCTGTACATGCTGGTAGTAGGCTTAATGTTAGCCACAATATTCGCGGCTTGCGGCGACTCGACTGCCACCACTGCCCCGGTAGCTACCACTGCCAGCGCACCAACTACGGCGGCAGCTACTACCACTGCTGCGGCTGCCACCACCACCTCGGCTCCTGCTGCTACTACGGCGGCTGGCACTGCCGCGACTACCGCCACCGCCGCCACTGCGGGCAAATCTGACCTGATTGAAGATTACAAACCTGACCTGACCAGTGGTAAAAAGGGCGGGACGCTGGTTTATACCTTCACCGGGCAGTTCCCTTCCAACCTGCAACCCGCTTACGTTAGCGAAGTTACCGCCTCCACCGTTTGGCGACAGGTTTATGCTACGCTGGTTGGTACTAATCACAACGGTAAATACTATCCCTATTTACTAGCCTCAATTCCAACCCTGGATAATGGCGGGGTTAAGCTTGGAGCCGATGGCAAGAGTATGGACGTTACCCTGAAATTCAAACCCGGTTTGAAGTGGAGTGACGGTTCGCCCTTGACCAGCAAAGACCTAGCTTTCACCTGGAAATGGCTGCTAGACCCTGATAACAGCAGCATCGTCGGGACTGACCTGGATGCCTGGAAAAAGATTTCCGCCATCGAAACCCCCGACGATAGCACCGCCGTCCTAAAATACAAGGAAATCTTTGGCCCCTACATCAACTTCCTTGATACCTGGATTCTGCCGGAGAAGGTCTGGGGCAAAATCCCCTTAAAGGATGCCCCTAAGAGCCCTGAGTCAACCAAACCAACCGTCACCAGTGGCCCTTTCAAGGTTGACGAGTACGCCAAAGATGACCGGGTAGTATTGGTTCGCAATGACAACTTTGCGCCAGTCTGGGGTGCTAATGCCTACCTGGATAAAATAGTCCAGAAGTTGGTTCCCGATGCTAATGCGGCTCTGGCGGCTGCTACCAAAGGCGAAATTGACGTAACCGACAATCTGGACGAAAGCCTCTGGGAATCGGCGGCTAAAGTGCCGGGAGCGCAGGGTATTATTGTGCCCCAATATTCCTACGAGTTCCTGGAATACAATATGACCAACCCGCTATTCCAGGACAAGGCCGTCAGAATGGCGATTGACCTAGCGGTTGACAAAGACGCTCTTGTCAAGCAATTCCGCACCCCTAAAACTACCAAACTGGCAACCAGCATTGCTCCCATCAGTGCCTACCTGAACCCTGCCCTACAACCTACCAAGTTTGACGTAGAAGGGGCCAAGAAGATGCTGGACGATGCGGGCTGGAAGGCCGGAGCCGATGGTATTCGAGAGAAGGATGGCAAGAAACTAACCTTTACCCTGGTAACGACTACTGCCGCCGTTCGCAAATCCACCGCTGAGGTTATGTTAAGTTACTGGAAATCAATTGGCGCGGATGCTAAATCACAGTTTGTAGCCTCAACCGCCCTCTTTGGCCCCTGGGCTGACGATGGTATTCTGGCAAAGGGCAAATATGACGTTGCAATGTTCGCCTTTACCCAGGCCGTAGACCCGGATGGCGGCTATCCCTTGTATATCTCCACTGGTATCCCCACCGATGCCAACAAGGGCGTAGGCCAGAATCGCGGTCGCATTAGTGACCCGGCTCTGGACAAACTGCTGGTTGACCAGCGCAATACGGTAGATACCGCCAAACGCAAGGAAAGCTGGAATCAAATCCAGAAGATTCTTTACGATAACCAATGGGAGTCCTACCTGTATACCCGCGTAAGTAATTTGGTAGTCGGTAACAAGGTCAAAAACCTGAAACCGAACCCCTCCAGCGATACCAATTACTGGAACACGGTAGAGCTTTACCTAGGATAACCCGGAAGGATGAAGTATTACCCCCTCTCCCTTTCTAAGGGAGAGGGCTGGGGTGAGGGTTTGGTTTAACTGACACCTGAGTTCAGAGTTAGGTTAAGATTTCACCCCTCATCCTAACCCCCGGACACGATGCATCGTGTCCCTCCGAATTCTTGTTCCCCCTTCCTGTGTCGGGAAGGGGGTCAGGGGGTTAGGTTTGTTCATCGTTATTGTTTGACGAATTGGTAAAATAATTTATAATACAGCAATTGTAGTAGTGCCTGCCTCTCCATCCCAGGTTTTGATAGGCCATCAAGCCCAGCAAAGAAAGAAACCCGACAAGGTATTTTTAGAAGCTCAAGCGTTGCTGCTATCCTTGCGTGTGGGAAGTTAGAGCCGCACTTTTCGGGAGAGAAGTTTCATGACGAAGTTTATTATTCGCCGTATTCTTATTTCGATACCCGTTTTAATTGGTATATCCTTTCTGGTATATATGTTGATGCAAGCCGCCCCCGGTGGGCCATTGGCAGCTTTTGGCTTGAACCCCACCTTGACCTCGGAACAGTTGGACGCAATAAAAAAGTCGTGGGGGTTGGATAAAGGCCCGCTTGAGCAATACTGGAGCTGGTTCACCGCCATGCTAAGGGGGGATTGGGGAACTTCCTTTATTACCCGCCGCCCGGTGCTGGACGAAATTGTGTCCCGTATCCCCGCCACCCTGATGCTAACAATTACAGCTTTTATTATCCAACAACTGATTGCCCTGCCTCTCGGTATGTGGAGTGCCTTCAAACGCTATAGCTTCTCTGATAAATTTTTCACTGCCTTATCTTATATCGGCTTTTCCACCCCCACCTTTTGGCTAGGCATTTTGTTGATTTACATCTTTTCCGCTAACCTGAAAATCCTGCCCACTGGCGGTATTACCGATGCGCGAGAGGCCACTTTTAATACTCCTGGTTATTGGGATTGGTGGTCTAAAACTCCCAACGAGGCTTTTACCAGTCTGGCAGGGCATATGATACTGCCAGTTGTTACTCTGGTAATCGTGGGTATTGCTACCGACAGCCGTTTTATGCGAAGTTCGATGATTGAAACGATAAATCAGGATTACATCCGTACCGCCCGCTCCAAAGGCTTGAGCGAGGGTCAGATTATCCGCAAGCACGCCCTACGCCCGTCGCTACTACCTGTGGTGACTAACATCACTCTGACCCTGCCGACCCTGATTGCCGGGGCAATTGTAACCGAAACTATTTTCAGCTGGCCGGGAATGGGCAAATTGTTTATTGATGCGGTGAACCGGGCCGATTATCCAATTATGATTGGGATTGTCTTTATTCTGTCGTCGCTGATACTAATTTTTAATATAATCGCCGATGTTTCGTATGCCCTACTTGACCCCCGTATACGCTTTTAGCTTTGGAGGATTGGCAACATGATAGAAAGTAAACAAAATATTGTCCTCCAGGCCGAAAAGAAGCCGGGACTTTCGCCCCAACCGATGGCTGACCCCCAAGCCCGTTCGCAGTTAGCCGATTTTTGGCTACGCTTCCGCAAACATCAGATGGCGGTTTTTGGGTCAGGGCTTTTTATTTTTCTGGTTTTGGTGGCGGTGGTTGGGCCGTTTCTGATAGCCGAACCCAAAGTTGATGTCAAGCAGATGTCACAATTAAAGAATCAACCCCCCAGCTTTGACCACTTTTTTGGCACTAACAATATCGGGCTGGATGTAATGGCGATGGTGGTGCATGGGGCGCGGATTTCGCTGTTTTTGAGCCTGATGGCGATGCTGGTGGCCTGTTCTGTTGGCACACTTTTCGGGCTTGTTTCAGCTTATTTCGGCGGCTGGATTGATATTGTGCTGATGCGTATTGTGGATATTTTCCTGTCAGTACCACTATTAATTGTGCTGTTGATGGCCTCTCGCTTCCTGGTAACACCGCCGCCGCCCGGTGGTTCAGGCGGAAAGATAATAGAAGGGGCAGAAATTCGCTCTCTGACACTGTTACCCTTGATTTTGGGCTTGTTATCATGGCCCAGAGTAGCGCGGCTGGTTCGCAGCGTTACCCTGTCCATTAAGGAACAGGAGTTTGTAACGGGGGCACGGGCGATTGGCGCGAAAAACAACCGCATAATGTTTATTCACATCCTGCCCAACGTAATTAACCCGGTGGTGGTGGCTGGGACTTTGCTCATCGGGCAGTTTATTGTGCTGGAATCTTTCCTGAGCTTTTTGGGATACGGGATTCAACCCCCGTTACGGAGTTGGGGTACAAGTTTAGCCGATGCCCAATCCGAATTTTCGGCAGGGAACTGGTGGTGGGCCTTTTTCCCTGGTTTATTTATTCTGCTTACCGTTTTGGCAATTAACTTTATTGGCGATGGTCTGAGAGATGCTTTAGACCCACGCTCTAAACAGCGTTAGGAGCTTATAGATGGAGCCTTTATTAAGCGTTCAAAACCTCAAAACCTCCTTCAAGACCGATGGCGGTTTGGTGAAGGCGGTCAATGATGTTTCTTTTGATTTATTCGAGGGTGAAACTCTGGGGATAGTGGGGGAGAGCGGTTCGGGGAAAAGCGTTACCAGCCTTTCCATTATGCGCTTGCTGCCTAGCCCGCCCTCCAGAATTGACCCCGATAGCAAGATTATCTTCAAGGGGCGGGATTTGCTGAAACTCAAGGATGAGGAGATGCGGAAGATTCGGGGCAAGGAAATCGCCATGATTTTCCAAGACCCTATGACCAGCCTCAACCCGGTATTGACTATCGGCAAGCAAATTACCGAGAGCCTGAAATTGCACCTCAAGATGGACGATAATGCCTCGAAGAAGCGAGCGATAGAGTTGCTGAAGCTGGTGGGTATCCCTTCAGCCGATAAACGCTTGTCCGATTATCCCCATCAGTTTTCGGGAGGGATGCGACAGCGGGTGATGATTGCTATGGCGATTAGCTGTAATCCCAAACTGTTGATTGCCGATGAGCCGACCACCGCGCTGGATGTGACTATTCAGGCCCAGATTTTGGAACTACTCAAGAAGCTGCGAAACGAGCTTGGTACGGCGATTATGCTGATTACCCACGATTTGGGGGTAGTTGCCGGGATGTGTGATCGTATCCAGGTTATGTACGCCGGGAAGATTGTGGAAACGAGTAACTCCAAAGGGCTTTACGCCGAGCCCCGCCACCCCTATACCATTGGTCTGCTGAACTCTATCCCACGCCTGGATGAGCGTCGGCACGAACGCCTCATCCCGATTTCGGGGATGCCCCCCGATATGGTGACTTTACCACCGGGTTGTTCCTTCGAGCCCCGCTGCAACTATCGCCAGAGTGCTATTTGCCAGAGCAAAGTGCCCGAACTGCGCGAGGTTGGCGAAGCTCATAAGGCCGCCTGTCTGTTCGACATTACTAGGGACTCGCCCGTTACCGTCAAAACAGGCGATACTGTTGCCGCAGAAACAATTTAGGAATTCGTAGGAGCAGGCTCTGTCCTGCGATGGTTTATCGGACGACGGAGCGTCCTCCTACGAATTCCCGTCCGACAACCGACAACCGATTTTGGAGAAAATATAGAATGACAATTGATACTCAGGAAATGATTAGCCAGAATAAGCCCAGCGGCTCAGGTGAGATTTTGCTGGAGATAAGCGACCTTGAGATGCACTTCCCGATTACCGAGGGTATTATTTTCCAACGCAAGGTTGGCACGGTTAAGGCGGTGGACGGGATTAATTTCAGCGTTAGGAAGGGCGAAACGCTGGGGTTAGTAGGCGAGTCGGGCTGCGGCAAAAGCACCACCGGGCGAGCCATTTTGCAGTTATACCGCCCTACGCATGGCTCGGTTAAATATAAGGGCCAGGAATTGACCGAACTCAAAGGCGAAAACCTGCGAAAGATGCGTAAACAACTGCAAATTATTTTCCAGGACCCTTACGCCTCGTTAAACCCCCGTATGACCGTCGGTGGTATTATCGGCGAACCACTGGAAGTCCATAATATTGCCAAAGGTAAGGAAAAAGTTGAGCGGGTGCGGGAGTTGCTGCGGGTAGTAGGGTTGAATCCCAACTATATCAACCGCTATCCTCACGAGTTTAGCGGTGGACAACGCCAACGTATCGGGATTGCTCGCGCTCTGGCGGTGCAGCCTGATTTTATCGTGTGTGATGAGCCTATTTCGGCGTTGGACGTATCTATTCAGGCGCAGGTTATTAACCTCCTGGAAGATTTGCAGTCCCAATTTGGCCTGACTTATCTCTTTATCGCCCACGACCTTTCGGTGGTGCGCCATATCAGTGACCGGGTGGCGGTGATGTATCTGGGCAAGGTGGTGGAACTGGCTGACCGCGAGAACCTTTACCTTGAGCCGATGCACCCCTACACCAAAGCCTTGCTCTCGGCAGTGCCCGTGCCCGACCCGTTAATTGAAGAAAAACGTCAGCGTATTATTTTGGAAGGGGACGTGCCCAGTCCAATCAACCCGCCCAGTGGTTGCCACTTCCGCACTCGCTGTCCGTTGGCGCAGGAGATTTGCAAAACCGAGCCAGCTTTTGTGGAAAAGCGTCCCGGTCACCTCGTGGCCTGTCACTTTGCCGAAAAAGCCCTCGAAACCCTGCCTCAGCCCGAATAGGGAAGGTTGTCGGTCATCGGTTGTCGGCGGGGAATTCGTAGGGGCGGTTCGCGAACCGCCCGGATTATCAGGATTTCGTAGGGGTAGACCAATGTGTCTACCCTTTTTTGTTACCCATTCCTTGCTATTTACAAACACTAAACCGATGACAAATTGGCTAAACCTAACCCCCTAGCCCCCTTCCCTGAATCAGCGAAGGGAGTGTAATTTTTTATTCTGACTCCTGACTTCTGACTCCTTTCAACTTTCCCCCCACAACCGATAACCTACGATTATATTGCCTTTTGAACTAAATGCATAATGAATGTTAAGTCAACCGATAACAAATCTTTATGAGTTTTGGCACTTTGCATCTTGCGCGTATGGGCAAGATACATTAGAATGATAAAAATCCGACAATCTCAGATTTTAGCTGCTTGCCCGTGACAACTATTTCCGAGGGGGGAAAAACTAGATACGGCAGTTGTCAATACCAGTTTCGTAAAGTACGTCCCCATAAAAATTGGTAGACCAGGCAGTTCAATCTATAAGAGAATTTCCTCTTTAATTTATCCTCAATGTCGAGGTAGCGCAATCATTGGTGAAGCACCGGGAAATTATGCCGACCTAATTCGGCTACCCGGTTATTTTCATATCAGTTGACTTATTTTACAGGTGGCAGCGTCGCCCCACAGCCAAAAATTGAATAGTATCAGCAACCAACACCACGCTTTTTGACTGCAACGCCAGCCACATGGCTATAGGAGGAGATGTATTGATGGGGAAGAAATTTGGATTACCAGACAAGCAGGGTTTATATGACCCGCAATTTGAGCACGATGCCTGTGGGGTGGGCTTCGTCGCCAATGTCAAAGGTATCAAATCACACGATATAATTGTAAAAGGCATAACAGTTTTAACTAACCTGGAGCATCGGGGAGCTACCGGGTCGGACGCGAACACCGGGGATGGTGCAGGAATTTTAATCCAGTTGCCCCATCAATTTCTGGTGAAAGCCGCCGCGCAAGCTGGTTTGGAACAATTACCCGAAGAAGGCCGCTATGGGGTAGCGATGGTTTTTTTGCCCCAATCGCAGGAGCAAACCGCCGACCTGGAAAAAGTAATTGAAGAGGCCGTTAAGGACGAAGGCTTCCGCTTGATTGGTTGGCGGGGCGTGCCAGTGGATAATAGCGGCATTGGCGAGTTGGCTAAACAGAGCGAACCGCATATCCACCAGCTTTTTGTCGCCAGCAACGACCCCAAGCTAATCGGTCAGAATCTGGAGCGAAAGCTGTATGTGCTGCGTAAGGTAATTGAGCAGCGAGTGCGCGATTGTGGACTACCCGGCGCGGAAAACTGTTACCTGCCAAGTCTCTCCTGTTATACCATCGTTTACAAAGGGCTCCTCAAACCCCCCCAGATACCCGATTACTACCTTGACCTCAGTGACCCTGATATGATTAGCGCAATGGCCCTGGTACATCAACGCTATAGCACTAATACCTTTCCCACCTGGGATAGAGCCCACCCCTATCGCTACATTGCCCATAACGGCGAAATCAACACTTTGCGCGGCAACACCAACTGGATGAACACTCGTCAGGCTCATTTTGCCTCGGATTTACTAGGGAAAGATGTCAAAAAACTCTCCCCGGTGGTCGTGCCAGGTAGCAGCGACTCGGCCTCTTTTGATAATGTGCTGGAACTGCTGGTAATGGGCGGGCGCGAATTGTCCCACGCCGTGATGATGATGATGCCAGAAGCCTACGAAGCCAACGCCGAGATGGATGCCGACAAAAAAGCCTTCTATGAATTCCACCAATCGTTGATTGAACCCTGGGATGGCCCGGCGGCGATTGCCTTTAGCGATGGTCGGGTGATTGGAGCAACCCTTGACCGCAACGGTTTGCGCCCTGCCCGCTATGTGATAACTAAAGATGATTTGGTGGTGCTGGCCTCCGAGACGGGCGTGCTGGATATTCCGATTGAAAATGTGGCCCGCAAAGGTAAACTTGAACCCGGCAAAATGTTTCTGGTTAACCTGGAAGAAGGTCGGATTATCAGCGACGAGGAGCTAAAACGCAAGATTGTAACCCGCCAACCCTATGCCCAATGGATTGCCGAAAATACCGTGCATCTGCGCGATTTGGGCAAGCCCGAACACCCTTCGGTGGGTGATTCGGCTACTTTGTTGCAACGTCAGCAAGCTTTTGGCTATACCGCCGAGGAATTACGGGTGCTTTTATTGCCGATGGCGACTACGGGCGAAGAAGCTCTGGGCAGTATGGGTAACGACACCCCTCTGGCGGTTTTGTCGGAACGCCCGCAGTTACTCTACAACTATTTCAAACAGCTTTTTGCCCAGGTAACTAACCCGCCCATTGACCCCATTCGCGAGGATTTGGTGATGTCGCTTTCGGCGGCGGTAGGCACAGAGCAAAACCTGTTGGACGAGTCGCCCCTTCATTGTCGCCAGTTGCATATGGAATACCCAATTCTGACTGATTATCAGCTGGAACAGTTGCGCCATCTTGACCAACCGGGCTTCAAAACCAAAACTTTGCCCATGCATTACAAAGCGGAGGATGGGGCAAAAGGCTTAAAACGTGCCCTGAGCGAACTCTGCAAGGAGGCTGAACAGGCGACCCGCGATGATTATAATATCCTGATTTTGAGTGACCGAGGGGTTACGGCTGAATGTGCGGCTATTCCGGCGTTATTAGCGACAGGGGCGGTGCATCATCACCTGATTCGTAAGTTGCTGCGGACGCGCTGTGGGCTGATTGTGGAGTCGGGCGAGCCCCGCGAGGTTATGCACTTTTCCTTGCTGATTGGCTACGGAGCCAGCGCGATTAACCCCTATCTGGCAATGGAAACCCTGGAAGAAATGTACCTTCAGGGTATTATTTCCAACGAGATTGAGCATAAGAACATCGTCAAGAATTACATCAAGGCCGTTAACAAGGGCTTGCTTAAAATCTTCTCCAAAATGGGCATCTCGACTTTCCAGAGCTATCAGGGAGCCCAGATTTTTGAGATTATCGGGCTTGACCATGGGGTGGTTAATCGCTACTTCACCGGGACGACCGCCCGGCTGGGCGGAATTGGGCTGGACGGAATTGCCACCGAGGTAGACAAACACCATCAGCACGCCTTCCCCCGCAACCCTGAACCGACTCGCCAACTTTATCGGGGCGGGCAGTACCAGTGGCGCAAGAACGGCGAACACCATTTCTTTAACCCGGATACCGTCGCCCGCTTGCAACACTCGACGGCGGCGGGGGATTATCGGTTGTTCAAGAAATACACCCATATTGCCAATAACGAGTCGGAACAGGCTTCCACCCTGCGCGGCTTGCTCAAGTTTAAGGCGGGCAATCCCGTGCCGCTTGAAGAAGTTGAGCCGATTGAGAATATTATGAAACGCTTCTGCACCGGGGCGATGTCTTTTGGCTCTATCAGCAAGGAAGCCCACGAAACTCTGGCGATTGCGATGAACCGGATTGGCGGCAAGAGCAACACCGGGGAAGGTGGCGAAGACCCGGCCCGTTACGAAAAAGATGCTAATGGCGACTGGCGACGGAGCGCGATTAAGCAGGTGGCTTCGGCTCGATTTGGGGTGGACAGCCACTATATTGTGAACGCGCAGGAGTTGCAAATCAAGATGGCGCAAGGGGCCAAACCGGGCGAAGGTGGTCAGCTACCCGGTCATAAGGTAGATGAAAATATTGCCCGTGTGAGGAATTCAGTGCCGGGTGTAACCCTGATTTCGCCGCCGCCCCATCATGATATTTACTCGATTGAGGATTTGAAACAGCTAATTTTCGACCTGAAAAACGTTAATCCCCAGGCTGATATTTCGGTCAAGCTGGTAGCAGAAGCCGGGGTTGGCACTATCGCCGCCGGGGTCGCCAAAGCCAAAGCCGACGCTATTCTGATTAGCGGTCACGATGGCGGGACGGGTGCATCCCCCCTGACTTCCATCAAGCACGCCGGGATTCCCTGGGAAATCGGGTTAGCTGAAACCCAGCAAGTGCTGTTGCTGAATAATTTACGTGGTCGCATCCGCCTTCAGACCGACGGGCAGCTTAAAACCGGGCGGGATGTAGTGGTAGCGACCTTACTTGGGGCGGAGGAATACGGGTTCGCGACTGCCCCGTTGGTTACGCTAGGCTGTATCCTGATGCGAAAGTGCCACCTGAACACCTGCCCGGTGGGAGTCGCCACCCAGGACCCCCAACTGCGCGAGAACTTCGCCGGGAAGGTTGAGCATGTAATTAATTTCTTCAAGTTTATTGCCATGGAAGTGCGCGAAATTATGGCAGAATTGGGTTTCCGCACGGTAAACGAGATGGTTGGGCGGGTTGAGATGCTTGAGCCAAATCTGGCGATTGCTCATTTCAAGGCCCAGAATTTAGACCTTAGCCCGATTCTTTATCAACCAGAGCTAGAGCCAGAGGTTAAACGCTATTACAGCGAGAAGCAAGAGCACGGCCTGGAAGAAGCCCTTGATAACCAGCTTATCGTTATGGCAAAAGCGGCTCTGGACAAGCAGGAAGTGGTTGAAATCAATCTGCCCATTCGGAACTCGCACCGCTCGGTGGGGGCGATGCTGGGCGGCGAAATTTCCCGACGCTATGGGGCGAAGGGTCTGCCGGACGATACTATTTGGCTTAATTTCAAGGGCAGTGCCGGACAGAGTTTCGGGGCGTTTGTGCCGAACGGTATTAGCCTGACGCTAGAAGGCGACGCTAACGACTATGTGGGCAAAGGGCTTTGCGGCGGGCGCATCGTGGTCAAAACCCCGGTGGGCGCAGATTTCGACCCTCGCCAGAATATCCTGATTGGCAATACTACCCTTTATGGCGCAATTCGCGGCGAAGCTTATTTCAACGGGGTCGCCGGGGAACGCTTCGCTGTGCGGAATAGCGGGGTAAAAGCGGTAGTAGAGGGGCTGGGCGATCATGGCTGCGAATATATGACTGGGGGCCGAGTGGTGGTGCTAGGTAAAACCGGGCGCAACTTCGGGGCTGGGATGAGCGGCGGGATTGCCTACGTTTTGGACGAAGAAGGTCGTTTCGAGGGTCGGGTTAATCTAGGAATGGTTGACCTAGAAAAAGTTACGGGACAAAACGAGATTGAGGAGTTGCGTAGTCTGATTGAGAAACATTATCGCTATACTGGTAGCGAAATTGCCGAGAAAATCCTGCTGGATTGGTCAACTTATTTGCCCCGTTTTGTTAAAGTTATGCCCCGCGAGTACAAACACGCTCTGACCAATTTGAAAGACAAGGAGGCGGTGGTGCAGCATGGCTAAAGCTAACGGTTTTATTACTATTCAGCGCAAAAACGCTGCCTATCGTCCAATTGCCGAGCGGCTCAAGGATTATAACGAAATCCCGGAGCCAATGAGTGCCGAGGAAATCAAGCAACAGGCCGCCCGTTGTATGGACTGTGGGATTCCCTTTTGCCATCAGGGTTGCCCGCTTGGTAACGTGATTCCCGATTTTAACGATTTGGTTTACGAAAATCGCTGGCGAGAGGCCTTAGACGTGTTGTTGGCGACCAACAACTTCCCGGAGTTTACCGGGCGGGTCTGTCCGGCTCCCTGCGAGGCGGCCTGTGTGTTGGGGATTAATCAAGACCCGGTGACGATTAAGCAGGTAGAGGTTTCGATTATAGACCGGGCCTATGAAGAAGGTTGGATTACTCCCCAACCTCCCACCTATCGCACTGGTAAAAAAGTGGCGGTGATTGGCTCTGGCCCGGCGGGTATGGCGGCGGCGGAGCAACTTAATCGAGCCGGACATCTGGTGACGGTTTTCGAGAAGGCTGACCGCATCGGTGGCTTGCTCATCTATGGTATTCCCGATTTCAAGATGGACAAAAACATTTTGCAACGGCGGGTTGACCTAATGGCGGCGGAAGGTATCGAATTCCAAACTAATACCCATGTCGGTATAGATTATTCGGTAGCAAAGCTCAAAGCCGAGTACGATGCCATAATTCTAACCAATGGCGCGGAACAACCCCGTGAGTTGCCAGTTCCCGGTTTTGAGCTAGAGGGGGTACATTATGCGATGGATTTCCTGACTCAGCAAAACCGCCGTAACCTGGGCGATACTTTGACTGAGCCGGATATTCTAGCTAACGATAAAACGGTGGTGATTATCGGCGGCGGTGATACCGGGAGTGACTGCCTGGGCACTTCACTACGGCAGGGAGCTAAAGAGGTTATCCAGTTCGAGCATAAACCTCAACCGCCCAATACTCGCCCGATTCACAATCCCTGGCCCGACTGGCCCATGACGCTGATGAAGTCTACCTCCCACGAGGAAGGCGGCAAGCAGGAATTCAGTATCGCTACCAAAGCTTTTGAGGGTTCGGATGGCAAGTTGGAACGATTGCGGGCGATAAAGGTTGAGCTGGCCTTTGACGAACATGGGCAACGCCACTTTATCGAAGTCCCTGACAGCGAATTTACCATCGAAACTGAACTGGTGCTGATTGCGGCGGGTTTTAGTGGCCCGGTGCAAAATGGGCTGGTGCGCGACCTGGGCCTGAAACTTACCAAGCGGCATACTATCTGGGTTGACCCGGATAAGATGACCAGCGTGTCAGGAGTTTTTGCTGCTGGGGATAATGTGCGCGGGCAATCGCTGGTGGTATGGGCTATCGCCGAGGGGCGGGATGCGGCGCGGGGAGTAGACAAATACCTCACCGGGCGAGTGCATCTGCCCGCCTCCAACACCGCCATCGCCTCTTGAACAGTTGTCGGTGGTCAGTTGTCGGTGGTCGGAAAAAACTAAAATCGAGGGAATTCGTAGGGGCGAACCTTGTGTTCGTCCTTTTTTATTCACAAGAATAGACAGGATAAACAGGATATTTCGTAAGGACGTACACCTGTGCTCGTCGTGTCTCATTTTAGAGAATTGAACCACTACAACCAAGAATTACAACCATCCGCCCCATTTGTCATCCTGAACGAAGTGAAGGATCTTGCTAAGTATAAGAAGATTCTTCGGCTTCGCCTCATCATGACAAATTTTTGTGAGTGATTATTAATAAAAACTAACTGGTGGACTCTCTTTTTGAATGGGAATTTACAGGCAGGCCAACAGGTTTTAATTCAGGGGGCGGCAGGGGGAGTGGGTTTATACGCCGTTCAGTTAGCCAGGTGGAAAGGGGCACAAGTAATAGCTACTACCTCAACGGCTAACGTAGAGTTTGTTCGCTCGCTGGGGGCTGCCACCGTAATTGATTATACTGCCAGACCTTTTGAAGAAGTATTGCAGAATTTGGATTTCGTGCTAGACACAGTAGGCGGCGACATTCTGGAACGCTCTCTCAAGGTTGTAAAACCGGCGGGCACGCTGATTTCGCTTCCAGGCCAACCCTATCAAGATAAAGCCAGGGAGCTTGGCATCAAACCAGTAGACCAGAGTCGCCCCCTGATTATCACCCGCCAAATGTTGGAAAGCATTGCTGCTTTAATAGACCAGGGACAGATTAAGGCAGTTGTGGGCCAAACCTTCCCCTTACAGAAAGCACCACAGGCTCACGAACTCAGCCAATCCGGGCATGGGCGTGGGCGAATAGTATTACATATTTGTGACTGATGCCCAATTAGTCGTTCCAGGTTCCGTGCGCGGCGGCAACCCCTAGCCCACTGGCAACATTAGAGAAAGCGTCCTGGAAACGGAGGGTTTGACGACCAAACTTTCGCTCTAACATCTTCTGGACGGCGGGGATATAGCTGCTGCCGCCTGTGCGTAACACCGCCCCGATTTGAGTGGTTTCCATCCCGGCTAATTGCAGGGTTTCGTCAATACATTTTTCAATCTGGCGTAGATGCCCGGTGATAAAGGTTTCAAAATTTATTCGGCTGATATATTCGTCTATGGCAATAGATTCCTGAAAGAAGCTGATGCGGGTTTCCCACTCATTGGAAAGAGCCACTTTAGCCTGTTCAATTTCCTGAAATAAGGAATAACCGTAATTCTTGCGGATTAAACATTCGAGGGCTTTGATTTGTTTGCGACCATCGCTCACCCGGCTTATATCGTCCAAAAAGCGATAAACGCGAGACTGTTGCAGGTTGGGGATAGTGTACCAACGGCGGAGCATTTCAAAGATATGATTGGGCAGGTTCAGGCGTTGCTCACTCCAACGCGCATTCTCACCAAAATATTTGAATAGCTTATGTTCCATAATTTCTTCATCAAAGGTGTTGCCGCCAATCACCCGCCCGCTAGTTGCCAGAATATCGTCTTTGCGGTCACCCCGTTGATGATTTTGAGGACTAACCCGCACAATTGTGGTATCTAGTGTACCGCCGCCAAAGTCGAAAACCAACACATATTCTTCCTGTTTTACCAATTCGGCTTCGTAGTGGAGGGCGGCGGCTACGGGCTCATACTGGAAATGGACTTCCTTGAAACCCGCCAGTTCTGCCCCTTTCCGCAGCCGTTCCTGGGCCAGTTCGTTGCTGCCACCCTCGGAGTTAAAAAAGACGGGTCGCCCCAGCACTACCCCGTCAATTGCTTCGCCCATATATGCATCAGCTCGTTCTTTCATTGGGCGCAGATAAACGGCGACAATCTCCTCGATGGTCATAAACTTGCCAAAAACTTCTGTCCCGGCATAGACATCTTCCGACAGAAAAGCTTTAATCGCCTGGAAAAACCGTCCACGTTGGTTAACATCTACCTCAATCACCAGAGCTTCGGTTACTTCGCCCATTAGCGATATTACACTTTTGAAAGTTTCACCCGTGTTGACCAGTTGCTTGACGGCCTCGCGCCCGACATTATCGCGGAAATAAGCATCGCTGGCAGCCTTCCCCACTAATTGCTGTCCATTCCGCCCGATGTATATTAGGGTCGGCATAATCTCAGGTCGTTTCGACTCCTTATCAACGGGCAGCACCTCCACATGAGTTGCACCCTCTCGTAACAAGGAAATAGCCGAGTTACTGGTGCCAAAATCCAGGCCGTAAAGCATAATTGTTCACTTCCCTTTATGATGTTCGATTTCAGTTATTTGATTTTCGATTTTCTGTAAATTCCTGCATGCCGTCCCATTCCCGCCAGATGTCAGTTAGACACTCAATGCTTATCTCCAGATGGCCTTTACGGAAAAAGCGAAAGAAAACAGCATAGCGAATATAGGGGGAACTATTTAGAACTGCGGTGTGACCTAGCTGGTAATGACATAGTATAGCATCACCCGCTTTTGCGGTTATTTGAAGCAGCGGGGGTAATTCGACCTCTGGCATTCCTTCCAAACCATTCAAAAGCATATTTGGGGTGTTTTTTCGGAAATATTCTTCATATATATGGTGGCTTCCGGGCCAAACCATAAAGTTACTCATATTTTCGTGGGGTAGGTCGCTCAGGAAAATGCCAATCAGCCCGGTAAAACTCAGGACTGTCCCTTTTGTTACGCCATTCTCAGGTGTATAGAGACCGTCCAGGTGGGGTTCGTAATTTATTTCTTTGGAGGTGTTGTGGATATGGGGAAAGCGCAGGGCTATTTGGGCCTGGGTTATAGGTAGTATATTACCTGAGCCAACTAATTCTTCTACCAACCCAAAAATTGGGGACTCAGTCATCAGGTTAAGGATAGGCGGGGTACTCATTATTTCTGGCAGGTAACTTTGGTTATTATATTCGGTCAGCCTATCTGGATGTATTCCATTTCTTCCCAGAAAGTGGTTAATTTCCCACAGCGCGGCTTCTACCAACTCTTTTGACACAATTCCCGGCAATTTTACAAAACCGTTCTGGTAAAAAAAGTTCTTTTGGTCAGAATCCAGTTCCATAAAAAGCTAACCTCCTCTGGTAAAAAGTGATTTAATTCGGTTGCTTTGCTGAATATAGTATAAAGGGTGTTAAGACAGATGTCAATCCGACTATAATAGACATGGCTGCTACAATTAGCAAACTAATTTGGTTAGATTTGGCGATATTTTCACTTCAAAGCAATTAATATTAGGCTCAAAATTCTTCTTTAATCTGCCCTCAATTTAACGGCTAAAATATACAAGCCAAGCGGCGGGTGTTATAATCAAGATATTATGAAGGAACAAAATCTGCCTGAATTCAAGAAAATTGTGGCTCTAGCCGGGGGCGTGGGTGGGGCTAAGTTAGCGTTGGGCCTGTATCTGGAACTAAAAAGTCAGGGCCGTGCCACTGACCTGACTATTATTGGCAACACTGGCGACGACCTGGAGTTGTTCGGCGTGCGGATTTGTCCCGACCTGGATACGGTAATGTACACCCTCAGTGACTTAGTTAATCCGGCGCACGGTTGGGGAGTGGCGGGGGATAGCTTTACTACCCTTGAAATGCTTAAGCGATACGGTGAGGATGGCTGGTTTTTGCTGGGTGATGGCGATTTTGCAACCCACCTCATCCGAACCCAAATGTTAAAGGAAGGTTATAGCCTGACCGCCGCCACCGCCCGCCTTGCTAGAGGGCTGGGGCTGGAATGTAGCTTGCTGCCAATGGCGAATGAAGATGTACGAACCAAAGTGCAAACACTTGAGGCCGGGAAGTTGCCTTTTCAGGAATATTTTGTGCGGCGGCGAGCCAGTGATACCGTTGTTGGTCTGGGTTTTGAGGGAGTGGAAAAGGCCAAAGTTAGTGCCGAGGTTCAGGTGGCGGTAGAGGCTGCCAGCCTGATTGTTATTTGCCCGTCTAACCCCTATTTGAGTGTTCAGCCGATATTAGCAGTGCCGGGAATGAGCGATTTACTGAAAAACAGCCCCGCCCAGATTATAGCGGTTAGCCCTATTGTGGGTGGAGTAGCCTTGAAAGGACCTGCCGCCTCAATCATGCAAAGTTTGGGCGGCGAAAAAGAAGCCTCCGCTCTGGGAGTAGCAAAATATTATGCCGGGTTTGCCCAGGGCTTTGTACTGGATGAATTGGACGCGGAACAAGCTACCGCTATCCAAAATCTGGGTTTTAAAACCCTGGTTACTCAAACCGTCATGAAAACCGAAGCCGACAAACAACGGCTGGCAACCCATATTCTCGAGGAGTTTTTACCCCGATGACTCCCGACAACTCTGTCCAACTTATCCCCGTACCCGGCATCCCACTGATTAAGCCCGGCGACGATTTAGCCGAGATTATTACCCAACAACTGGCGGCAGCTAATTTAACCCTGCAAGATGGGGATGTGGTTGCCCTGGCCCAGAAAATTGTTAGCAAAAACGAGGGTCGTCTGGTCAATCTGCGGCAGGTGGTCGCCAGTGAACGCGCCCACCAAATTGCCCCGCTTGCGGATAAAGACCCCCGCCATGTGCAGGTTATTCTGGATGAAAGCCGGGAAGTTATCTGGGTTAGTCCTGGAATTTTTGTGGTCGAAACCCATCATGGTTTTGTCTGTGCTAACGCTGGGGTAGACCGCTCCAATATCGAGCAACCCGGAGCTGAAGAAGGCGATATTTGGCTGGCCCTTTTGCCAAAAGACCCAAATCAGAGTGCCGCCACGCTCAAAACCCGTTTCAAGGAACTGACAGGGGCGAATATAGCGGTTTTAATCAATGATACTCACGGGCGACCCTTTCGGATGGGTGGAGTGGGGGTGGCACTCGGCACGGCGGGACTGGTAGCATTAGTGGACGAGCGTGGTGAAAGGGATATGTTTGGCTACACCTTGCAAAATACGGTGGTGGCAACGGGCGATGAGTTAGCGGGAGCGGCCTCGCTGTTGATGGGACAGGCCGCCGAAGCTACCCCTGTCGTCTTAATCCGGGGTATGCGCTATCGTCAGCCAAAGCAGCCCGACACAGGAGCCGCCGATTTAGTCCGCCCCCCCAATAAAGACGTTTTTCGTTACCCCGCCAATCGAAAGGAGTTTTAAATATTTACAAGGATGAACAGGATTTACAGGATGAAAAGTTATTGATGAACTTTGATAAAATAACCCGAAAATAGTAAATAGTGACTGGCATATGATTTCGCGGGACTAATACCCTGAGTACAGGGCACAGGCCCCGCCGCGCTAAAAGAGCATAAAATATAGGCTCTCTTAGCCCGGTGATTTATTACCCGGCAATCCAGAATAATTACGGGTTTAATTGTCAGAGTTCAAAAATATTTTTTACTCGTTACTTTTCAACATCCTGCCCATCCTGTCTATCCTGTGAATGTAAAAATTATGCCACTTACCACCAATAATCCCTTAAAGATGACTCTTTTCAAATTCGATTTGTTGGAAGGTTACCCGGAACTAATTCATGGTATCAGCACTCGCCATGCCCCGCAGAACCCCCTCTGGCCTGAAATTCAGCCGGAACGCTCAGACGAATATAAAGTTGGCGGGGCGAATCTTGGACTGGCGGACGAAGTAATTCTCAAGCGGCGGGCGGAATTGCTGGCAGCCTGTGGCGGCGATTGGCAGAAACATTCTAGCAGCTTGACCAGTGGCTATCAGGTACATTCGGCGAATGTGGCGGTGATTGGGCCGGAAGCTTATGGGGCAAACCATACCTGGCGTAACTCTATCCCCGAAACCGACGGGTTGGTGACGGATTTACCGGGCCTCCCGCTTTTAACAGGACATGCTGACTGCCCGCCAATTCTGTTTTACGACCCGCAACAAAAGGTTATTGGGGCGGCCCATAGCGGTTGGCGGGGCACGGTTAGCAAAATTGCTGGGGCGATGGTCAGGGTGATGGTAGAAACATATAGTTGCCAGCCCGAAAATATTCTGGCGGGAATTGGGCCATCCATAGGCGCATGTTGCTACACCTTTGGTGGCCCCGGTCTGGCAGAGGTTGAGAAGGCTTTTGGGCGGGATATGTTGGCTGAACTATTACCATATCAGCCGGACGGCTCCCGCACCTTTGACCTGTGGGCCGCTATCCGGCATACTTTGCTAGAGGCGGGCCTCAAAGCCGAAAATATCGAGACCAGCGAATTATGTAGCCAGTGTCGCCATGATACTTTTTTCAGCTATCGCGCCACCCCGCCCGAACTACGCGGCAAGCAGGGAAATTACGCCGCCCTGATTATGCTGGTATGACATTTTGGTAGTAACGGCTTTAATAGTTGAATTGATATAAGCTGAAGAAGCGACTAAAGTCACTACTACCATTAAACCCCCGATAAATAAGGCTAATAATTGTTTGAGATTAACCACCACAATATTTAAAATTTTCTCTGTGTCCTCGGTGCCTCTGTGGTTAATCTTTAATAG
>Ga0209724_1000581_pt1 | contig 34919 bp, 30 predicted proteins | sample grotaG_FD_184143 | JGI IMG/M metagenome (GOLD analysis project Ga0209724, IMG submission 184143) | Glacier valley bacterial and archeal communities from Borup Fiord, Nunavut, Canada, to study Microbial Dark Matter (Phase II) -... | ecosystem: Environmental > Aquatic > Freshwater > Ice > Glacier ... | reverse complement strand
TGCAGGCAAGAATTCGTCGCGAAGCCATGTTTGATAAGGGATTACAATGTATCCGGAGAATCGATGGTAATACGACCACCTATTTTATAGCCAACCGAGGAACTGAGGTAGTTGATGGTTTGGTTCCCATCAAAACCAAAATTGGTACAGCAGTTTTGTATAATCCAATGAATGCTCAATTTGGAAAAGCCATCACCAAAACTTCTGTCTTAGGTGACGAAGTTTATCTCCAACTGAATCCCGGCGAAAGCTGTCTGGTTCAGGTTTTCGCTGGAAAAGTAGCCGCTCCTGAATACGTTTACATGAAATCATCAGGAGATAAAATAAATTTAGAAACCGGCTGGACGCTTACTTTCGTGAACGGTGGTCCCGAACTTCCTCAACCCGTAAAGCTTTCGAAATTAGGTTCATGGACAGAGCTTGAAGGGAACGGCTATAAAGCCTTTTCCGGAACCGCCGCATATAAAACCACATTTGCCAGGCCTTCCGGAGAATCTAAATATTACCGTCTCGATTTGGGTAAGGTTGCCCACAGTGCCCGGATCAGTCTAAATGGAAAGGAACTGGTGACTTTGATTTGTCCACCTTTTTCAATTGATATTCCATCGTCAGAAATGAAGTGTGAAAATACCCTCGAAGTTTCTGTGACCAACCTGATGGGCAACCGTATGGCAGAGATGGAACGCAAAGGACAACCCTATAAGATCTTCTACAATGTCAATTTTCCGGCTTACAAGGCAACCAATCGTGGTACCGACGGTTTGTTTACCACCTCCGGTTGGCAGCCACAGGAATCGGGATTGTTCGGACCGGTAACATTGACACCTCTCCAAACAATTCAATAAGAAGAGTGCAAAAAATTAAATACTTCGTTGCGAATAGAAAGTTAACAATTTTCACACAGAAATATAATCAAACGAATGAAAACTACATTAACAGCAATTTTGATTTTGGCCGCAAGTTTTGGTATGCAGGCACAGAAAGTAAACGATTCAACCTCACCGCTTCATTTAATGAAACCGGCATACGATACACCTTACGGTAAACCGGAGGTGAAAGGCATCACCGAAGTGTTGGATCGGATTTATACTTATCTTGATATAACGACACCAATGGCACTTATCAATAAGGAAACACTATCCGAAGTGACTGATTATTCTAAGGTTGACGAAAACACGATTTTCAAACCAGGTGATTTTCGATTGGTAAGTTATGAATGGGGTGTTACTTATGCCGGAATGTTGCTTGCTACCGAAACTACCGGTGATGCAAAGTATGCCACCTACACCAAAAATCGTCTGAAATTTTTAGCCGAAATTCAACCATGGTTCGCTAAACTAGATCAAAAACAGCCTGATGCACGCCATGCGATGGCACGGGTTCTTCATCCTCATGCACTCGACGATTGTGGTGCGATGTGTGCTGCAATGATTAAAACGCAACAGATCGCTGGCTTCGACGGTGATCTTAAGCCGATGATCAACACATTTGCGGATTACATCAGTACCAAAGAATTTCGTTTTGCTGATCGAACGCTTGCACGAAACCGTCCTTTGCCCAATTCACTCTGGCTCGACGACCTGTTTATGAGCGTTCCGGCATTGGCGCAAATGGGCAAATACACAGGCGAAAAAAAATATTTCGATGATGCTGTCAAACAGGTACTGCAGTTCTCGAATCGGATGTTTAATCCTGAAAAAGGACTTTTCATGCATGGCTGGATTTTAGGGATGGATGAACACCCGCAATTTCATTGGGCGCGCGCCAACGGCTGGGCAGTGATGACGATGGTTGAACTGTTGGAGGTGCTTCCTGATAATCATGCAGGACGTGTCAAGGTGCTTGATCTTCTTCGGAAACATATTCGGGGTTTGGCTAATTACCAGACTTCTACAGGCTTTTGGCATCAGTTGATTGACCGCAACGACTCATATCTTGAAACCTCGGCAACGGCCATTTATACCTATTCGATCGCCAGAGCCATCAACAAAGGTTATGTTGATGCCGCTGTTTATGGTCCGATGGTTTGTCTGGCCTGGAATGCTGTGGCCAGTAAGGTGAACGATAAAGGTGAGGTTGAAGGAACTTGTGTAGGTACCGGAATGGGATTTGATCCGGCATTTTATTATTATCGTCCGGTGAATGTTTATGCAGCTCATGGTTATGGTCCGGTTCTGTTGGCAGGTGCTGAGATGATTCAACTCATTAAAACCCAAAAGATTGAAATTAACGATAGCGCTCTCCAATTATACAAGTAAATCAATTATATATGAAAACCACAAAAATTACCACTCTCCTACTTGTTCTGACTTTTGTTTTCAGCTCCGCCATGGCTCAAAAACTTCCATCTAAAAAAGACGTGATGGACAAAATGGTGCTGACCAATGCTTATTTCATGCAAAAATGGCCTGATACCGGCAAAAGCATTATCACCAATCGCGAACGTCCCAGCAACATCTGGACCCGTGCAGTTTATTACGAAGGGTTGATGGCACTTTATGCGCTCAATCAGGATAGAACATATTGCGATTATGCCATTTCGTGGGGCGAGGCGCACAAATGGGGATTGCGTGGTGGTGTGGAATCGCGCAATGCCGATAATCAATGCTGCGGACAAACCTACATCGACCTTTATGAAATCGACAAGAAACCCGAACGCATCAAAGAGATTCAGGCATCGGTTGATCTGATGCTGAACAGTGACAAAATCAATGATTGGAACTGGATTGATGCACTTCAGATGGCCATGCCGGTATTTGCCAAACTCGAAAAAATTACCGGCGACAAACGGTATTCGGAACGCATGTACCAAATGTATATGGATTGCAAAGTAACGCAGGGCTTGTACAATCCGAAAGACAAATTATGGTGGCGCGATAAGGACTTTTTGCCTCCCTACAAAGAACCAAATGGTGAAGATTGCTACTGGTCGCGCGGTAATGGATGGGTTGTGGCAGCATTGGTTAGAGTGATGGAAATTACGCCCAATGATCCGCACTTCAAAGAATACAAGCAAACCTATCTGGAAATGATGAAAGCTTTGTTGCCACTTCAACGCGAAGATGGTTTCTGGAATGCAAGCTTACACGATCCGAACAACTTTAATGACAAAGAAACAACCGGAACTGCTTTGTTCGTTTACGGAATGGCATGGGGTGTAAACAACGGTTTTCTAAGCGCTAAAAAATACATACCTGTCGTTGCCAAAGGATGGAATGCCATGGCAAATGAGGCTGTCCATTCCGATGGATTTTTGGGTTATGTGCAGGGAACAGGAAAACAGCCATCAGATAGTCAACCAGTAACTTACGATAGCAAACCCGATTTCGAAGATTACGGACTTGGATGTTTCCTATTGGCCGGAAGTGAAGTTTATAAGCTTTGTAAATAATTAATTACGCCGGGAAAAGCATTTCAGTCGATTGTCCGGCTAAACAGTTTATCACTAAATGGAGGTGAGCATTTGCTATTCAAAGGTGGTCAGAAGTTTAACGGAAGTTTAAAAATCAAAGGGATTCATTCAACTTTAGAAGCTCCACTACTTGTATCAACATTTGGTTCAGGTAGTGCAACCATTGTTTCCGGAGATTCGGCCGCGATACTGGCAAAAGATTGCATATTTCTGACAATTAGTAATCTAAATATTGAAGGGTCAGGCCGGTTGACAGGAAATAAAACAAATGGAATCGATTTTTTGGAGGTAAAATATGGAACTATCGACCATGTAAAAACTTCAGGATTTCTTTATTCCGGGATTCAGGTTACTGGAGGAAGCGATATCAGAATCACAAATGTCCACGCAAGCAATAACGGCTTCTGCGGTATCAATGTTTCAACCTCTGCAAAAGAATATGGAACTGATGGTTCTGCTTTTAAAACAGTGAAGCGGGTTTATATCGGGCATTCTGTTGCTGAAAACAATCCCGGCTGTCCTGCTATCTCGGACAATCACAGCGGAAACGGAATTTTACTCGGAGGTGTTACGAATGGTCTCATCGAATACTGCGAAGCGATGAACAACGGCTGGGATATGCCCCGCGAAGGAAATGGCCCCGTTGGGATCTGGGCTTATATGAGCGATAGCATTGTCATTCAAAATTGTTATTCGCACAATAATAAAACATCTCTGAAAGGGAAAGATGGCGGAGGATTTGATTTTGATGGTGGTATTACCAATTCGATCATGCAATACAACATTTCGGCCAACAATGAAGGCAGTGGATTTGGAATGTTTCAGTATGCGGGTGCAACCGAATGGAGTAAAAACATTGTCCGATACAATATTAGTTACAACGACGGAACAAAAAACGGGAAAAGTGGTATTTTCATGTGGTGCGATCCGGTTACTACACACATGAAACAACTAAAGGTATACAACAACACAATTGTTAACAATCAAGGATATGGTGTAAACTTTGAACCTGGGAACTATCTGGATTTTGTATTCGGGAACAATATCTTTTTGTTGACGGTTTCTTCTGATTGTTTTGTAGGTGGAAAATTTTCGGGCGCTATATTCGACCGGAATCTTTACTGGACTGAACTCCAAAACCGAACCGCGACAATACCAGATAGAAATCCTGTTTATGCTGATCCACAAATGAAACTTCCAAATAATCACGGGTTAATTTTTAAAACTATAGAAGAAATCAATTTGATCCGGTATTTTCAACTTTCTTCAAAATCATCTGCACTTAGAACGGGAAAACCCATCGAAAACAACGGAGGAAAGGACTTTTGGTCTAAACGACTTCCATTAGTTGGAAACCCAAACATAGGTGCTTTTGGCAGATAGATATTTTGTAGGATATATTGGATGAAATAAAGTGGCGGCAAATGAAGAAAAACAGCAAACTAAAGAATATCTGAACTTTACTGAAAAAGCAGATTAATCGTTTCTTTTATTTTATTTCGCTTTAATTTTCCATTCGGGGTTTCCGGAAATTTATCCATGAAAAAAATCGCTTTCGGTCGTTCGAACGGAGGAAGAAGTTCTGCCAATTTTTGATTAATCAACTCGTTTTCTTTAGGTTTTCCTTCGATCACCAACACTATTTTTTCTCCCAACTTTTCATCGGGCAATGATGAAATAACGAATCGACCTTGTATTACTGGTAGCAACGATTTCTCAATCTTTTCGGGCCAGTACTTTATTCCTCCCGAAATGATAACATCATCAATCCTTCCCAAGATCCGGAAACTTGTGGGAGAAAGAATTTCCGCAATGTCTTTGGTCTGAAGTGGCTCAGTCAATTCAAAATCATGAATTTGCAAGCAATCATTTTGTCCTGCAGTGACTGTAATTCCTTGTAAACAATGGTATATAGCTGAACGGTTTTCACCCGAAAGTTCCCGGATTGCAATGTGCGAGGCAGTTTCAGTCATGCCATAAGTCGAAACCACGCGGTTTGCCAATTGGCTGATTTGTTTTTCCAGATTTGCAGGAACGGAAGAGCCGCCAACCAGAAGATTCCGGATATTTTCAATTTTTAACTTGCCTGACGAGCTTTCCAGTAATTTGAAAACCTGATTTGGAACCATTGCCCCTAAATCAAAAGTTTCGTCGGTTAAAAGATCAAAATCAGTGGAAGGATCAACTATGATCAAATCCATTTGGCCAATGATCGCCCGAACAACCATCATTTTTCCTGCTATAAAACGGCAAGGGAGGCTTAATAAAATACGGCTTCCTTCCTGAAGTCCGAAAAAATCGATGGTTCGGCTGGCACTTCTTTGCATCGTGGTTTTCGGTAACCGGATGATTTGTGGTTCGCCAGTGCTGCCTGAAGTCTGTGCTTCTATATAATCCGAAGGAGAAAACCATTCTTTGAGAAACGTATATAATTTGTGTTCCCATTCGGACAGTTGAGGCAATAAAAGTCTTTCTGCAATCAGCACATTCAATTCATTTTCTGAATAGTCCTGACCGTTAATTCTGATGACAACTGGTATTCTATTCATCGGTTAGCGTTTTTAACTGCCATTCAAATACGGGTTTATACCAGAGCTGATCTCCTTCAATTTGAAGTGGTGAATCAACATTATTCGTAAAAAGCTGACCGGTTCCCAATCCTTGCTCCGTTATGATATTCTGCTGAAATGTCCACTGCGCAATCGCATTAAGCCCGATATTCGATTCGAGTGCTGAAGTAATCCACCAACCAATCATATGTTGATTAGCCAGTTCGATCCATTTTTCACAACCAGCCAAACCGCCGTGCAAGCTCGGTTTTAGTATCAGGTAGGAAGGACGAATGGTTTCAACCAGTTTCTGCATTTTTGATGGATCGAAAACGCCGATCAGTTCCTCATCAAGACCAATGGGGATCGGCGACTGTTCGCAAAGTGCTGCCATTTCGTCCCATCGCCCTGCTTTAATGGGCTGTTCAATAGAGTGAATCTGCAAATCGGATAATCGCTTCAGGTTTTCGAGGGCTATTTGGTACGAATAAGCTCCATTGGCATCAACCCTAAGTGTAATTTCATCGGATGAAAATTCCCTGCGGATCTCTTTCAGTAAATCAAATTCAGTTTCAAAGTCGATGGCCCCGATTTTCATTTTGATACAATGGAATCCAGCGTCCAGCTTGGTGCGGATCTGCTGCTTCATAAATTTGGGTGTTCCCATCCAGATAAGTCCATTGATCGGAATTCCCTGTTCTCCACGTGTAAAAGAAGATGGAAATAAGATTTGCTCTCCTCCGTTTTGTAAGTCAAGTAAAGCTGTTTCGAGTCCGAACCGAATGGATGGCCAGTTTTGCAACTCGTCCGGAAACTGACAGAAACTTGCAATATCGTCGCAAACCTGCTGCAATTTGGCACTTATTTTTTCAGGATTTTCAACACTCAGATTGGGTAACGGCGCGCATTCACCAATTCCAATGTTGGTTCCGTCCGTTAAAAATAGGTACCATACTTCACGGGTCGTGTAAACTCCACGCGAAGTGCCGGAAGCTTGTCTGAAATTCAACGTATACTTTTTGAAATGGGCGTTCATAGTGTTGCCAATATTATTCCTATTCCAAATAACAAAGTGAACAACAATGTGGCAATCGACAGTTTTTTCAGAAACGGGTCGAGTTGGCAAGGTTCCTGAATCTGGTTAATCTTTACCAGGTCACGAATAAAAAGTGGTAGTGTCAGAAGAAAAAGTACCTGGTAAACCGATTGGAACCGAAGTGCAACAAACAATATTGCGCTTAGCCATCCAAGAATAATCAAACTGGTGTGATAAAGTCTGCTTTTGTCGCTTCCCATTCGGACCACTACCGTTTTTTTACCTGAATTCCGGTCATTTTCGATATCGCGCATATTGTTCAGATTCAGCACCCCTGTACTGAAAAGGCCGATACTGACTGCCGGCAGAAATAGTAAAGAATTGACTTGATGAACATTCAGAAAATAGGTGCCAACAACTGGCAATATTCCAAAGAAAAGAAAGACAGCCGCATCCCCGAAACCAGCATATCCATAAGGATTGCTTCCGGCTGTATAACGGTAAGCGGCAATCAGTGCCACTATTCCGAAAGCCAGAAAAAGAAAAAAGGTAGTCCGGTCAAGTCCTTTAGTCCCTTCCGCAACCAACCAGATTCCGGTAGCCAGACTTAGCAAAATCAAAGTTACCATTCCAACTTTCATCTCTTTCAGGCTGATTTCTCCGCTTTGAACCGTTCGTTTAGGTCCAACACGGTGCTGATTATCGGTGCCTTTTTGCGAATCGCCGTAGTCATTGGCAAAATTGGAGAAGATCTGGATAAACAATGCGGTAACAATCGCTAAAACGGTTATTTTAGATTGGAAACCACCATCGAAATACGACAAGGCGGCACCCATCAGAATACCCGACATCGCCAAAGGCAGCGTACGCAGACGTGCTGCTTTGACCCAACTTATTACTGATGCCATTTACTTAGTTTTTAATAAAATACCGGGTTATCAACCAGTTTTTGTACATCGGATCGAGCACCAGAATATTCCCAGCCATTATGTCGATAATCTCTTTGTTTTCAAGGGCTTTCTTGATCCTGGATACATTTGCAGAAGATCCAAGCCGGTAATCATCAATCATGCTTTTCGAACTGAATTTTTCAACCCCATCCAGCAACGCTTTTAAAAAATTAATTTGAGGCGTTGACAATTCTTCTGTCTTTGATTGAAAAAGCAAACTTAGTTGTGATACAACTCCTTCGTGTGCTTCCCTGATTATTTCCTCCGAACAGAATGACATTGTTCGCAACCAGCTTTGCTGTGCAAGTTGTTGAACATAGTACGGGTGACACTCTGCCAAATCCGAAATCAAGGCTGCATCGTTTTCAGTAATGTGTTTCTGCGTATCCTCAAAACGACTGCAAATAAAGGGAATCCAGCTATCCCTATTTATCTTTTCAAGAAAAAGGATATCACCAAATTTATAAAATGGCATTGACGAACTGGTAAATACATCCATCAGCATGTGCCGTTTACTTCCGTATAAACAGTATGCAACATGTTGGTGCTTTTGCCAGTGTGACCTTAGTTTTTTCTGAAATGCCAATTGATTTTCAAAGGTTGCGATATTCTGAAATTCATCAATACAAATAATCAATTTCCATCCTTTCTCCGCCGCAACAGTCTCCGCCATATCAAGAATCGCATCAGGATGTTTCTTTACTTCTTTCCAATCGAGACTTAATGATAATTCATCCTGATTACCAGGACTAAAAGAAAGTTTTGGAAGAAATGCTCCTATCAGCCTCTTTGCATTTTCAATGATTGTCTCCAACTTTGAAGCGGAAATCTTTAAAATTTCGCTTGCTAATGCCAGGTAAAACTGCTCTTCTGTCCTAATATTGAAAGCATCAAGAAAGCAAAAGTGTAAATCTTTATCCGCCGACATGGCTTCAAGCGCAGACCTTTGTACCAGGGATGATTTTCCCCAACGGCGGGGTGAAATAAGAACAGTGTTAACGAGACCGGAAAAATTCCCTGACAATCGTGCTCTTTCACTGTCTCTGTTCGTGAAATTTTGGTCAACTGCAAATTTTCCAAAAACGAAAGGTGTTTCCATGGTCAATTTTTACCAACAAAGATATGTAACATTTTTGTTAGTAACAAAAATGTTAGTAACAAAAATGTTACATCTGCATAGTATTGATATCAAGGAAATTTAGGGTATTTTTTGAAATCAGGTTTGCGTTTTTCGAGGAAAGCATTTTTACCTTCCTGTGCTTCTTCTGTAAGGTAATAAAGTAGCGTAGCATTCCCGGCAAACTCCTGAATCCCGATTTGTCCGTCAAGATCGGCATTTAATCCGAGTTTCAGCATACGAAGTGCCAACGGACTGTTTTCCTGCATTTTCTGCGCCCAGGCGACCACTTCATCTTCCAATTGCTCAAGCGGAACCACTTTGTTGACCAATCCCATTTCGAGCGCTTCGGCTGCCGAATACTGACGGCACATAAACCATATTTCGCGGGCTTTCTTCTGACCCACGATGCTGGCCAGGTATGACGAACCCAATCCGGCATCGAAACTTCCTACTTTTGGGCCGGTTTGCCCGAAGATCGCATTCTCCGAAGCAATACTGATATCGCAAACCACATGTAGCACATGGCCACCACCAATGGCATAGCCGTTTACCATTGCGATCACCGGTTTTGGCATTGAGCGGATTTGCTTTTGAACCTCCAGAATGTTGAGACGTGGAATTCCGTCTTCGTCAATGTAGCCACCCTTTCCTTTCACAGTTTGGTCACCACCAGCACAGAAAGCTTTGTCGCCAGCTCCGGTCAGAACCACAACGTTAATGCGCTGATCTTCCCTGCATATCTTAAGCGCATCGCTCATTTCGTTCACCGTTGTTGGCCTGAATGCGTTGCGGTAACGTTCGCGATTGATTGTAATCTTCCCGATTCCGTCAAAATAATCAAAGAAAATATCTTTGTATTCCCTGATTGTTTGCCATTCTCTGTTTGTGCTCATGTTATTTTGTATCAATAGAATTCTTTAAATTTTCCTTTTCTGTCATTGTAGTAGTCCTCTCTTACATTATTTGGTATTCTGTCATTTTGACAATAATACTGAATAAAATTCCATTTGTCAGATGCTTCTATTTTTCCTACTGTTTTTCTATACTTCAGCTGGTCATTTTCACTAATACGCTCACACTGATCATAGTCACTTGATAAAATAATCCATTCTTCTTTACTATCAATCTTTACATTAAAAAGATAGTAATCAGAACTTATTATACGACCCTCTTCATTATATAATGTTAAGGCTGGATAATTGGTGGAATGTAAAAATTCTTCAATCAACTCATAGCGAATTTCCGATTGAACTGCTGGCTTTCCTGTTTTTTTCAAATATACAATTGTCCTCAATTGTCCGCAATATATTCTCTTTAATAAGATTTCTGCATATAAATATTCATATTTATTCTGCTCTTTTAACTTACCAAGCGTCATATATTCTATTGTGAGTTCTGGATCACTATTGTATACTTCCCTGAATAATTCGTAAATATGATGCTTTCTCCTATGACCGCCATTTGAACTTCTTTCGCATTTATAACTTATATAGTTAATTCCTCCACAAGAGTCCAGTACCTTTCCAATTTTATTTTTGATGGTCTCTTCTTGTAAAACACACCGATAATATTTATAATCAGTGTTTTGCTTTATATCAATCTTATTTTTATTCGTTTTTACTAAATTTTCTCTTTCCCAGCTTTCTGCTTCTTCCTCAACCTGCACTTGTTGAATACGATCCGCTTCTATTTTTTCCTCAATGATTCTTCTCTTCTCTTCTGATATTGTTTGATCAGCAAGTTCCACAAGGTTTATAATGTTTGATAAAAAATAATTTTTTTCGTGAATAATAGTTCGTTTTCTTAGCCTTGGAACAATCTGAATCATTTGGTCGTTAAAATCAAGAAACAAGTTCCCATGTAAAAAGTATTTTGAGAATTGCCACTTTTTAAACTTTGCAATAAATTCAGGCCAAGAAGACTTTGAATAACCAATATATAAATTCGATTCTATATTCTTAAAATTAAAAAACGTAAAGTCTACATAATTAAATGATGTGAAATCAAGTACAAGAATAGGAATAAGGCCAACTCCTCTGTGGGCTGTGAACCTGGTATTCATTTCATTTATAGATACCTCCAAAGTGTGTTGAAACTCAATAGCTATATTTTCAACAACGCTATCAATTCGATGAATTTCATTCTCATAGGTTATTGTGATCTCATATGTCCTTTTTGTCGATTTTAACAGCCCATAAGTTCCTTCTATTTTATTGTATTGCCAATCGGAGTGCCAAAAGCACATCGGATTATCTTTCTTTTTTGAATTTGTGTTGCTTTCAGATTTACGTCGTATGTAAGGCCTTATATTGCATGAAGGTAATACAGAAATAAAAATATCATCATAATATTGATACCAAGTATTTTCTTTTGGTATAGCGAAGATTGGATTTGAGATTTGAATGATATTCCTTTTCATTCATTTAAAGATATGATTTTACCCGTTTAAACAATTCCCGAAATAACCTGATATTCGTCTCTGCATCCGTAAAGATCTCCAGTAAAGCAACTTGCTTCTGCATTGGAGAGTAAAAATCATCCAACGCCTGTGCAAGTTCTGATTCATTTTCAGCCTTGAAATAATCCAGACCGAATGCTTTGGCCAAAACTTCCGCTTTGTGCGTATTTTCAGCTAAAAAGTGTTCAGTAAAAGCAGGTGAGTCAGACGGACCTTTGATCATGCCAAAGATATTTCCACCCCCATTGTGAATAACGATAATGCGCAAATTCGATCCGATGTATTTGTTCCACAATGCATTCGAATCGTAAAAGAATGACAGGTCACCCAAGATGATGGTATTTATTTTATCCGAATCGCTGGCAAAACCTACGGCTGTCGATAAACATCCGTCAATTCCTGCTGTTCCACGGTTGCTGAAATACATTGCGTTTTCAACCCGGTTATGGATCAGGGCATACCGAACCGGCGAGCTATTTCCCAAATGAACAACTGTATTGACCGGTATTTTTTGTCCAATCATACTAAAAGCTTTCAAGTCAGCGAATTCGATACTTTCCACAAATTCATTCCGAAGCTGATTGACCTTCGCTTCCTTGTTTTTCCACAATTGAAGGTAGCTTTTATCGATTTGTAGAACACAATCCGAAAGCGCATCAAAGAAATTGACAGCCTCCATTTTGACAACTTTTGTGAGCGACTGGTAAGTATCAAAATGTTCACCGGAAGGGCTCAGGTGCCAGTGCTGCAAAGGTTTATTCTTTCGAAGAAATTGTTTAAGTGCCTTGGAGACAAACTGTCCACCAAAACTGATCAGCAAATCGGGCTGGTACGATCCGATGTTTTCGTCCAGGATGCCAGACATCACTAAATCTATGCTTCCACAAAACGCTGGATCAGAAAGATTCGACAAATGCTCATGCAGAACAACCGCTCCGGTTTTGGCAACCAGCTTAATCAGTCGATTTTCCAGATTTGGATTGAGACTCAATTGCCCTGCCAGAATCAGTATTTTTCGCGACTGGTTAATCGTTTCAATCAGCCGTGCAAGCTCATTTTCTTCTAAACCATTTTTAGTTTCAACCAGTTCAATTTCCTTTACTTCAGGCAAATCTATCTGAACCAGGTTATGCAAAGGTTCTTCCAATGGAATATTAATATGCACAGGTGCAGGCTGTCCTGAAACAGCCAGATTCAGACATTCATTCATTTGCCGTGCGGCATACCAAAGCTCCTTTTCTGATTCGCCAATAGGTAAACTGATTTCCTTTTTGGTGAAATTCTGATAAATGTTCGACTGACGGATGCATTGACTTTCAGACTGATCAATCCAGTAATCGGGACGATCAGCCGTGAGAATAATCAGTGGAATATTCTGATAAAATGCCTCCGCAACCGCAGGCGTATAGTTTAATGCTGCCGTTCCGGAACTACAAACCAGCACAACTGGTTTTTGTTTTGCCAATGCCAGTCCGAGCGCAAAATAGGCCGCACTCCGCTCGTCAACAATGTTACGGCAGCAAAATTCAAGAATGCCCGTAAACGTATTAATCATTGGTGCATTGCGGCTTCCTGGTGAAATCACAATATCTGTAATTCCCCTCTTCAGGACCAATGCAGCAAGCTGTTGAACATGTCGTTTATCTGAAATCATTCGGGTTCGGTATTAATAACATCCAACAATGTTTTGGCTTTTTGAATCGTCTCTTCCCATTCGCGCTCCGGAATTGATTTAGAGGTTATTCCGCCTCCCGCATACAGGATGAATTGATCGTTGGTAATTTCCATGCAGCGTAAATTTACGAAAAGATTGACCTGTTGATTCAATTTCCATGGACCAAGATATCCGGAATAATATTTTCGGTCGTGCTTTTCATTTTCCCTAATAAATTCGTCGGCAAGATTCTTGGGTAAACCGCAAACCGCAGGTGTTGGATGAAGTTCTGCAACGAAATCACCAAGGCAATTTTCAATTTTTTCAGCCGGGAAGAAGAAAGAAGTTTTCAGGTGAGCAACTTTGCCGCTTTCCAGGGTTTCGGGGCCAGTCGTCCTGTATTTATGAATATCGAAAAGGTGAAACACTTCAAGCATATACCTCGAAACAAAAGCTTGTTCTTCAATATCTTTTGTATTCCAACAGTAATCTTCCAAATCGTATTTCCGGACCTGCGTTCCCGCCAGCGATACTGTTTCAAAAAACCGGTCATGCGATTTCAGCAATACTTCAGGAGTGGCACCCATCCAGGTTCCTGTTGCAGGCAGATTGACAAGATAGGTGAAGGCATTCGGCGTTTGATTGTGTAACTCATGAAAAATGCTTTCCAAAGATCCCGAAGGCCTGTTAACTGGTATTTGCCTCGAAACAATCACTTTCGAAAGATCCCCTTCGTGTATAGCGGTAACAGCTTCTTCAACTGTACGGATATATTCTTCTTTTGTACAGACAATGCAATGATTATCTGTTTTTTTAACTGAACTAAATGGTTCAATATTATTGAGATCAAATTGTTCTGTCGAATTAAAATCTTCGAGATAAATGGTTGGTTTCAGAAGAATAACCGGGCAATTGTCTGTGATTCGGAAGGGTGCAAATACAAATCCCGCCTCTCCGTTTAGCTGATCGAAACGATCGAATTGTTTTACATCCGATGCATTACTGATAACAATTCCCAAATGATGATCCATTGGATTAAACCAACAGGCAAAAGCAATATTTTTTTCAATGAGCTGATCAAGAATCGAATTTATCGGGAGCTTATTTTCCATTACGTTTTACAATCATGTTGGTCACTCTTGCAGTCGAAATTAGTTTTCCGGCTTCATTTTTTATTTCAATATTCCAAACGTGGGTTTGATTACCAGGATGCACGATTTCAGCTCGGGCATAAACAATTCCTCCGGATGCTCCACCAGTATGATTGGCACTGACCTGAATTCCGAGAATATCGAATTCATTATTGTCAACGGATAGCATAGAACCAAGTCCGGCAACAGTTTCAGCGAGTGCAAGGTTTGCTCCACCGTGCAGCAGGCCACCAGGTCGCGAGGTTCGGCGATCCACTGGCATTGTGGCTTCCACCCATCCATTTCCAATGGCAGTAAATTGAATACCAAGGTTTTCAACCATCGTGTCTTTGACATACTGATTGATTAACGTAAGAGGAGTATTAACTGTAAGTTTGGGAAACATCATCCTGTTAAAATTAAAAGCGTGAAATTAGGAAAATGCGGCGAAGCAGCCAATTTTATTCAGAAAATTGAATTTAGCTTTTAGGATAAAACTGTTTCCGATATTGAGCCGGTGAGTACGAGGTGACCTCTTTGAAGACACGCGCCAGGTGGAAACGATCGCAAAAGCCCGATAATCTTGCAATTTCCTCAATTGGTTCGGTGGTATGGTGAAGCAATATGCTCGTTTTCTGCACCCTTCTCTCCCGTACAAATTGCTGGGGAGGAATTCCGATCTCCTCTTTGAAAATGCGGGCAAAAGAATTGACAGCCATATTTGCCACATGGGCTAACCTTTTGTTGGTAAGCTCCTCCGAAATATGATCTTCAATATCCCTTAAAACATTCAGTATCCGCTGATCGGTTGTAGCAAGGTTCCAGAACTCTTTCGGGATTTGACTCACTGCCAGAATGATGATTTTATAAATCAGCAGACTGGACTGCACCGACAATTGAACATTATTTTGCTGAAGACTGAATGACAGTTCTTCCAGATCCGTTCTTAAATCGTTTGAAACTTCAAAGGAGAATAATTGTGGAGCTATAAAGTCGTATGGCATGCCCAGGTTAAAATGGATAAACAGATGCAAAACAGCTCCTTCGCTTAGCAAACCTGCTTCCGTTTCACCCTCTCCTACCCTACCCCCTTCGAGGTTGTAGCCGGAAGGCGGAATCGTATTCTCTTTCAACCGGCTTGAGAATGCTGTATATGGTGGAATCAGAATTACATGGTTTGGCGTCAATTCGATTGTTTTTCCGGCAAATGAGATAATTCCGCCATAACTTTTATTCCAGTAGATCCTCCAATAGGGAAACGACATATTCCGGCTTTCCCAGTTCTTGAGCCACCAGAACCTGCAACACAACAAATTAATGTTCAATCCAGAAAATATCTGTGGAATATTCGAGGGGTCGCCTTTATCGGGTACTTTGAAAAACTTCATTTTGGGAAAGTGAGACGGAATGAAATTAATATATACACAAAGATATCAAAATAAAGGAAAGTATATAGGAAGCGATACACCCGTTAAGGTAAAGAAAATGATGTGCTAAAAAAATAAATATGTGCAGGTAAGCCAAATAGATTCACTTTATAAGATTCAAATCAGACTTTATTCCATGTTTAAAATATATACAAAAATGGTTTTCTAATCCATAGCATTTGAAGATAGCTCAAGTTACATTTGACATGAAAAAAAACTTTTTATCTTTGCTTCCATACAAACAACTACTATGCTTAAAGGAATATCCCCTTTGATTAGCCCGGAACTGCTCAGTGTCCTTGCAAGAATGGGTCATGGCGACGAAATCGTACTGGCCGATGCCCATTTCCCGGGCGAAACTTTCAATCCACGTGTTTTGCGTGCTGATGGATTAAAAATAGCAGATCTTCTGTCCGCTATTTTGCCCCTTTTTGAACTCGACGCCTATGTTGCTCATCCACTTGCGATGATGGCTGCCGTTCCGGGAGATTCGCTTGATCCCCTTGTCGAGGAGGGTTATCTGAAAAATATTTACCAAACGAATCCCGCGGTTGCTCCGATAGAACGGGTCGAAAGATTCGCTTTTTACGAACGGGCAAAAAGTGCCTTTGCGGTTGTAATGACAGGTGAAACAGCCAAATACGGAAACATCATTCTAAAAAAAGGGGTTACTCCTAAATCTTAAACATACAATTAAATGAATATTTCTAAATCATCCAAGCTGATTACGCCCGGATACACCCTGACTTTTATCCTCGTAACTTCCTTGTTCTTCTTGTGGGCTTTGCCGAACAATCTAAATGACATTCTGATACCACAATTCATGAAGTCATTCGAACTTAGCCGGTTTGAGGCTGGCCTCGTACAGTCGGCGTTTTACCTGGGATACTTTGTGTTCGCGCTGCCGGCAGCCCTTATCATGGATCGGTTTGGATACAAAGCCGGGTTATTATCTGGTTTATTGATTTTCGCAGCCGGATGTTTCTTATTCTGGCCTGCAGCCCTGGCCGGTAAATTTGGGTTCTTCCTTGGTGCGCTCTTTATAATTGCTGCGGGACTTGCTTTTCTCGAAACCGGATCAAATTCCTTTATTTCCATTTTGGGTGATCCTGAAAAATCGGAACAACGGCTAAATTTGGCTCAGTCTTTCAATCCACTCGGTTCAATGACAGGAGTTCTTGTCGGAACTGTCTTCATCTTTTCGGGAACAGAACTGTCAACCACCGGAATAGAGGAAATGAAGGCATTGGGCACTTACAAACAATACCTGCACGACGAAATTATGCGTGTCGGTCCACCTTACCTGATTATCGGAACAATTATTTTGATCTGTGCATTTTTAATCTGGAGGGCTAAATTTCCTGAAGGTGACAAAAGAGCAGCGGGATCTACCCAAAATCACGGAAAATTTTCTGAACTGATCAAATACCCTCACTTCATTAAAGGAGTAATTGCGCAATTCTTTTACGTTGGCGCCCAGGTTGGTACTTGGAGCTTTCTGATTCAGTATACCAAAGATTACATGAATAAATCGGAAAAGGAAGCAGGCCTATACCTGACCATTTCGTTGCTCGCTTTTGGTATTGGCCGCTTTGCCTCAACAGCCATGATGAAAAAATTTGAACCTAAAAAACTAATGGGAATTTACAGCGTTATCAACATTGGGATGGTAGCCCTTGCAATAATTACTCCCGGATTTATTGGTGGTTGGGCACTGATTCTATCAAGTTTCTTTATGTCATTGATGTTCCCGACCATTTTTGCACTTGGTATTAAAGGATTAGGACCAAACACTAAAATCGGAGCTTCAGGAATTATTATGGCTATTATTGGCGGAGCGATCTGGACACCATTGATGGGTTATATTTCGGATCAAACTCACAGCATGGCACTTGCCATGATTGTGCCACTTATCAGCTATATCTATGTATGCTATTATGCCTTCATCGGTTCAAAACCTTCCGGACCTATATATGATAATTCGGACGAAAAGATAATTGTTGCACATTAACAAACTGGTGAAAATAATGAAGATGAGAAAAGCAACTAAGTAATTGTTATCGAATCCGCTGAAAAATGATTATAAATTTGAACACCAAACAATTATAAGAGATGAAAAAAATTTTATTATCAATGTTGATCTGTGTGTTTGCAGTCAGTTCTTTCGGGCAGTCGAAACCCGACAAGATGGATTGGTGGAAAGAGGCCAAATTTGGTTTGTTTATCCATTGGGGGGTGTATTCTGTTCCAGCCGGAGTCTATGATGGGAAAGACGTTGAAGGTATTGGTGAATGGATCATGAACCGTGGGAAAATCCCGACCGCCAGGTACCAGGCATATGCCAAAGAATTTAATCCGGTGAAATACGATCCGGAAGCGTGGGTAAAGATGGCCAAAGATGCCGGGATGAAATACCTTGTTATTACATCGAAGCATCACGACGGCTTTACTTTATTCGAAACAAAAGCATCGAAATGGAACATTGTTGAGGCAACGCCTTACGGTAAAGATCTGCTCAAACCCCTGGCCGATGCTTGTCACAAGAACGGTATCAAACTTGGATTTTACTATTCCCAGGCTCAGGACTGGAATAACCAGGGCGGTGCTGCCAGTGGTGGACATTGGGACAAAGCACAGGATGGTTCGATGGATGAATACATTGATAAAGTAGCCGTTCCACAGGTGAAGGAAATTCTTTCAAATTACGGGCAAGTCGATATTCTTTGGTGGGATACCCCTACAGATATGACGAAAGAACGGGCTGAAAAATTCCTGCCCGTCCTTGCTGAATACCCTAACCTTATCACAAACAATAGATTAGGCGGAGGGTATAATGGTGATACTGAAACACCTGAACAATTTGTTCCGGCAACCGGATTCCCCGGTCGTAACTGGGAAACCTGCATGACGATGAACGATACATGGGGTTACAAATCGAAAGATAACAACTGGAAATCGACAAAAGAGATCATTCAGACGCTGATCGATATCGTTAGCAAAGGCGGCAATTACCTGCTGAATGTTGGGCCGACTTCCGAAGGTCTTGTTCCACAGCCAAGTATTGAAAGACTTGCAGAGGTTGGAAAGTGGATGAAAATAAACGGAGAAGCCATCTATGGAACTACTGCCAGTCCTTTTAGCTACCTTCCCTGGGGAAGGTGTACTCAAAAAGGAAACAAACTCTATCTTCATGTCTTTGACTGGCCAGAAGATGGAAAAATAGCTCTTCCGGTACTCAACAAAATTTCAAGAGCTTACCTGCTATCTGATCCGAAGAAAACACTGAAAGTAGAAAAATCGAAGTCTAAAAATACAATTACACTTGTTGGCAATACTCCTGACAAAATTGCATCTGTTGTGGTTGTTGAATTGAACAGTACGCCGGAAGTACTTCAATTGCCTTCTGCCGGAAAACCTGCAACTGCTTCTTCAGAAAAAGAGGGCACTTCAGCTAAAAATCTTTTCAACGGAAACCCCAAAGACAAATGGCAGCCAACTGCTGATGATAAAGACAAATGGGTGGAAGTCGATTTGGGTGAGGAAACTTCAATTGGCGCTTTCGCGATTGTTGAACCCTGGCATCCATGGGACAATAAAGGTCAGAAAATTGAGATTCAATTTAAATCGGGAGTCAAATGGGCAGTTGCTCTGGCGGTAACTACAAACGGAACAGGCCATACTGCCTCGTTCAAACCTGTTTCTGCCCGTTATTTCCGTTTGAAAATTGTGGAGGCAAAAGATCCAACAATCAATGAATGGATTCTTTTCAGGGCAGATTGACCATCATCAATTAAGACACAATTTTTATAAAATATTTCTGTATTTTTCGCGTCCCTTTCCATTTCAGTAGGAATGGGACGCGATTTTGATATAGAGCATTTACTAAAAGAAGATTAACCCATTTCATTACAAATTTTCGTATTTTTAAGAAAACCAAACAGATTACCATGAAACTTCATCGCATTGCAATCACGATCACGCTGATTTTTAGCACCCTTTTTCTTCAGGCACAAAAGGGAGAGTCGGACCTGAAAAATTGGCCCAAAGGTTCCTCCCCTACTGAAATTGGGAAACGAATCGTCGTTAAATTTTTAAATACGCCGCATTCAAGGTATGGAAATACCCGCCCCGAAGTTCCACCCACACAGATCACCTATCCGGATGTTTGTGCATGGCTTGGAGGACTTTGGTTTGCGCAAGTGACGAACGATAAACCGATGCTCAATCGGCTTGAAGAACGTTTTAATCCGCTTTTCGACATTCAGAAAAATCTGCTGCCGATTCCGAATCATGTTGACAATAATGTGTTCGGATCGTTGGCCATTGAACTCTACCTTCAATCTAAAGAAAAGAAATACCTTGATCTTGGACTGACTTATGCAGATTCGCAATGGACACTTCCCGAAAATGCTAAACCGGAAGAAAAAGCCTACGCTGACAAAGGCTATTCATGGCAAACAAGAATCTGGATTGACGATATGTTCATGATTACAGCGGTTCAGTCACAGGCCTACCTTGCAACCGGCGATCGCAAATACTTCGACCGTGCAGCAAAAGAGATGGTATTTTACCTCAATAAAATTCAATTGGAAAATGGACTGTTCTACCATTCACCTGAGGCTCATTTCAGTTGGGGACGCGGAAACGGTTGGATGGCTGTTGGAATGGCAGAAATGCTTCGCAACATGCCAAAAGACAATCCAAACACAGCAAGAATCATGGAAAGTTACCGGAAAATGATGTCAGCATTGTTGAAATTCCAGGAGGAAGATGGTATGTGGCGACAAATTATCGACGACCCGGAAGCGTGGAAAGAGACATCCGGAACAGCGATGTTTACCTATGCCATGATTACTGGCGTTAAGAATGGCTGGCTCGACAAAAAAACATATGGAGCCGCTGCCCGAAAAGGTTGGCTGGCACTGATAACCTATATCAACCAGGACGATGAGCTGACCGAAGTATGTGAAGGAACTAATATTAAAAATGACCGGAATCATTATATGCAGCGTAAACGAATCGTTGGCGATTTGCATGGACAGGCACCTTTAATATGGTGTGCTACGGCGCTTCTTCGTTGAATAAAATAAAAGCTGATTTTCCGTAATCGAACAAATCATCAAATAATTTTTAATCAACAATAACTCTTAAGAACTACCAATGAAAAATACAATGAAACAACTGGCAATCGCTGCTGTACTAATATTTGCAGCTGCTCAATTCGTTACCGCGGCAGAACGCGATTTCTACCAGATTCAGGTCTACCGCCTTAACTCGAAAGCTCAGGAAACACGCACTGATAACTTTCTTAAAATGGCCTATCTACCTGCCTTGCACCGGGCCGGTTTTAAAACTGTGGGAGTTTTTAAACCAATTCCGTCAGACACCATCTCTGGAAATCAAATCATTGTATGGCTGCCACTTACCGCTCTTGACCAGTTGGATAAATTACAGGCAACACTGGCAAAAGACGTCGTTTATAAGACAGCCGGTGCCGATTTTTTAAATGCTCCGTTCGACAATGTACCTTTTCAAAGGAAAGAATCAATCCTGTTAAAAGCATTTCCTGATGCTCCATCCTTTTTTATCCCGAAGCACAAAACAAAGCCATCAGAAAGGATTTATGAACTAAGAAGTTACGAAGGTCCTTCCGAGAATCTTTTCCGTCAAAAGGTGAAGATGTTCAACGAAGGCGGTGAAATCAAACTTTTTAAATCACTCGATTTTAATGCGGTATTCTACGCTGAAGTACTTTCAGGAAGTACAATGCCAAATCTGATGTACCTAACGACTTTTGCCGACATGGCTGCACACGATGCTCACTGGAACGCTTTCAGAGAACATCCCGAATGGAAAAAGCTTTCAGCCCTCAGCGAATATCATCATACCGTCTCTAAATCGGTAAAATTGTTGCTTTATCCGACCGATTATTCAGATTTATAACAAACGGCGTCCAGTCAGAAGCAAATTGGGCAGATCTAAAGTCAGGAAGATTCTTGAATAACTAAATCGATGTATTTCTGATTATTACAAATACCTGGAATAAATTATTCCGGGTGTTTGAAGATTGTTGCGCAAAAAATCAGAATGACGCGTAATTAAAAAGAATATCATTGTAAATAATTTATTTATCAGTAATAGATCATTGATTTACAGGATAATTACAGCACCTTCCTGTTGTAGTTCATTTACGTCCTGCAATAAAGAATGAAGAAAATGTTTGAACTTAGGGTTTGATTTTCTTTACTTTGCAAAAAATTTTAGAAGCACCATAATCATCCTTCAAAAGTATGGAAGAGAATCTGGTAATAGTCGAATCGCCTGCCAAGGCCAAAACAATTGAGAAAATTCTGGGAAAGGATTTCCTCGTTAAATCAAGTTTTGGACACATCCGTGATCTGGATAAGAAAGATTTCGGAGTTGATATCAATAATAATTATCAACCAAATTATATCATATCGGAAGACAAGAAAAAGGTTGTCACCGAATTAAAAAAATGTGCCAAGGCCGCCACGAAGGTCTGGATCGCTTCTGATGAGGACCGGGAGGGAGAGGCCATTGCCTGGCATTTGATGGAGGTATTGCACCTCGATCCTGAAAAGACAAACAGAATTGTTTTTCACGAGATTACGAAAGAGGCAATATTAAAGGCGATTGAGAATCCGCGCCGTCTGAACAAAGATCTTGTTGATGCTCAACAGGCCCGTCGCATACTCGACCGGTTGGTTGGATTTGAAATTTCGCCCGTTCTTTGGAAAAAAGTTAAGCCATCTCTTTCTGCCGGAAGGGTTCAGTCAGTAGCCGTAAGGCTTATTGTTGACCGTGAGCGTGAAATCACTAATTTTCAAAGCGTTCCATTCTTTAGGGTAAATGCCATCTTTATGGTTCCCGAGAATAATGGTAAGATTACACCACTGAAAGCGGAGTTAAACAACCGTTTTGACACGGCAAAAGAAGCAAGAGCATTTCTTGAAAAATGCATAGGTTCGGAATTCATAATCGCGGACATTGTTACCCGTCCTGCCAAAAAATCACCAGCTGCTCCGTTCACAACTTCAACGCTTCAGCAGGAAGCCAGCCGGAAACTTGGTTTCCCGGTAGGTTTAACGATGTCGGTCGCTCAAAAACTATACGAATCGGGATTTATCACTTACATGCGTACTGATTCAACGACCCTTTCTGACACAGCGCTCCAGGCTGCCAAGAAAAAAATAATTGAATCCTATGGCGACAAATATGTAAAAATCCGCCACTATAAAACAAAGGTTAAAGGAGCTCAGGAGGCGCATGAGGCCATTCGCCCCACCTACTTAGACCAGGAAGAAGTAAAAGGCACACCGCAGGAGCAAAAGCTTTACAGTCTGATCTGGAAGCGGACATTGGCATCACAAATGGCTGATGCCGAAATAGAAAGAACAACCGTAAATATTACAGTTTCGAAGGCGAAAGAAATTTTTGTTGCTGCCGGCGAAGTACTCCGGTTCGACGGATTCCTTGGCGTTTATATGGAATCATCGGATGATGAAACCAACGGTGAAGATGAGAAAGGGATGCTTCCGATACTTACGGTTCATCAAAAATTAGATCCGGAAGTAATTCAGGCACTTGAAAGATTTTCTCAAAAATCAGCAAGGTATACTGAGGCAAGCCTGGTTCGTAAACTCGAAGAGTTGGGAATCGGCAGGCCATCAACCTATGCCCCAACAATTACGACCATACAAGCACGTGAATATGTGATCAAGGAGGATCGTGAAGGAACAGAACGTTCATTTCTGACCTTAACCCTGCGTGAAGCAAAAATTAGCGAAGAGGTTAAAACCGAGATCACCGGTGCGGAAAAATCAAAGCTATTTCCATCAGATATTGGTCTGGTTGTTAACGATTTTCTTGTTAAACATTTTGAATCGATCGTCGATTTCAATTTCACAGCGACAGTCGAAAAACAATTTGACGAAATTGCTGAAGGCCAATTGGTTTGGAATGAAATGATTGATGGTTTTTATCGTCCTTTTCATTTGACAATCGAAGATACCCTTAATAACTCCGAAAGAGCCCGTGGCGAAAGAATGCTGGGTCCCGATCCTGTAACAGGGAAAGAGGTCTCGGCAAAAATCGGCCGGTTTGGTCCGTTTGTCCAATTGGGCGAAATGGTTGAAGGAAGCGAAGAAAAACCTCAGTTTGCAAGTCTTCAGAAAGGTCAGAGTATCGAAACAATTTCGTTGGAAGAAGCGATGAAATTATTTGATCTTCCGCGCGATCTGGGAATGTTTGAAGATAAGAAAGTCATTGTGGGCATTGGCAGGTTCGGTCCTTATGTCCGTCACGATGGAAACTTTGTTTCGCTGAAAAAAGGAATTGACGAACCAATGGAGGTAACCATCGAGCGTGCAATCGAATTGATTGAAGAAAAAAGAGAGCAAACTATAAAATCTGTTTTAAAAACCTTCGCCGAAGAACCCGATATTCGTGTTCTTGAAGGACGCTGGGGTCCCTATATCTCCTTTAAAAAAGGAAACTATAAGATTAAAAAAGGAACCGATATCGAAGCGCTGACAATTGCTGACTGCAAATTGATTATAGAAACCGAAGGAGCAAAGCCCAAAACGAGTAAGCGACGCGCTAAATAAGGTATCGAACAGCTTGTGCAGCATCTGATATTTTTAAGAGTTAACCATTAATTCTGTTTCCCATGTTGAACGAACTGATTATACCGGCATCAGCGTTAGAGGTTGTAAAACAATACGAAGGGAGCTCCGATCAGTTAGGGCATTTCCTGAAAAGTCAGGTCTGGGATATAGATCATCTTCCGCATATTGCCATTTTAGGTCTGCCGGAAGGAAGAGGTTCACTTTGCCATCAGGTAGAGGCTGCTCCCGATGCAATCAGACGTCATTTATACACGCTTACAACTTTTCCTGCCGAAATTGGCATTATCGATCTTGGGAATATTAAATGTGGTAACGAACTCAAAGATACCTACGCCGCTGTTAAAATTGTAGCGGAGGAACTTTCAGCCCTGAACATCCACCTTCTGATACTTGGCGGGAGCCAGGAAATGACCGTTCCGCTTATCAGCGGATTTGCCAAACCTGAATTCAATCTTGTGATCGTCGATGACAGGATTGATAATAATGTAAACGTTAATAGCCCGGCCGACGAATTTTTCATCAACAACCTGCCGGTTGGAACAACTGTAAGTGTAATTGCCGGACAATCCTATTTTATATGCCAGCAAGAACACGATATTGTTGCCGAAGGATACAATGGCGAGATTTTGACTTTAGGAGAGATCCGGGCCGATTTTAAAGAGATGGAACCACTACTCCGAAGATCTGATCTTGTCAGTTTTGATTTTGGATCCATTAAATCGGGTGAAGCACCGGGTCAATACCGCATTTCTCCAAATGGACTAACCGGAGAAGAAGCCTGCCAGATCGCCTGGTATTCAGGAATTTCAACAAAACAAGCCTGGTTTGGTCTTTTTGGCTACGCCCCTTCTTTTGACACCACAACCACCGGTGCTATGATGGCTGCACAAATCAGCTGGTATTTTATAAATGGAGTTTCTAAACGACTTGATGAAGAACCTGAAGACGAAGCAACCAATTTTGAACACTATCACATTCCTGTGGATGGATTAGATGAGCCGATCTCATTCTTGCGACACCCGGTTTCGCAACGTTGGTGGATGGAAGTGCCCGATGAAAATTGCACCATTTTTCCTGTCAGAATCCCCTGTTCCAAAAAAGATTACCGAAAAGCTTGCGAAAATGAAATTCCAGAAAGATGGTGGAGATATTTCGACAAAATATAATAAGTAAAGTTATATCTTTGTTAATGAAATTGCGTTACCGCTAAATGTGAATCCACAACAGTTACCATCCTGCTCATGAATGATAAAAAAATATACATCAATGATCGCAAAAGGCAACTATTGAACAAAGCAATTCTATTGTTGTTATTAATAAATATTAGTATTTTTGCAGCAAATGCTCAGCAAGATCCGCAATTTAGTCAGAATCGGTTCAATCAACTGACTGTAAACCCGGGCTTTGCAGGATCTTCAGGCGTTATAAATTGTTCATTATTAAATAGATATCAATGGATTGGATTCCCAGGTGCCCCAGTTACCATCGTTTTTAATGCTGATGCTTCAGCCCATTTAATCGGGAAGAATGACGGAATTGGTTTATCGGTAGTTAATGATGTTATCGGTTTTGAGAAAAATGTTTCGTTTGGAATAAATTATTCATGGAGAACAAAAGTCGGTAATGGTACCCTGGGATCGGGTGTTTCATTGGGCTTGATGAATAAAAATCTTGACATGTCGGACATAAACAGGTGGAGCGATTTTGATAATTTCAATTTAACAGACCCGGGACTTCCCCAAGGCAAAGCAAGTGGTGTTTTGGCTGACTTAGGAGCAGGATTTTATTATCAGTGTAAAAATTTTGAACTTGCACTTTCGGCCAGGCACCTGAATCAACCTACTTTGTTGTTCGAAGAAACAGGCAGGTATTCACTTCGAAGGCATTATTACATGAGTGGAGGCTACACTTTTCAAATGGCGAATGAACGTTTCGAAGTACTTCCTTCGTTCTTTTTTAAGACTGAAACAACAACCTGGCAGGCAGACCTCAACATGAATGTTCAGTATGATAAAAGAATATGGGGAGGAATCGGTTATCGCGTGAAAGATGCGATTATTATAACCTTCGGAACAGAGTTATGGAACGGTATTAAGTTTGGCTATGCCTACGACATCAGTACATCCTCATTATCAAGATATAACGCCGGATCGCATGAGTTTTTTCTGGCATATTCAGTTTTATTAAACAAAAAACGTACGCACAAGTACAGAAGTGTAAGATTTTTGTAACTTTGGCGTAAAAATATAGTTGAGCACAACATATTAAACGAACTATGAAGCGATTGTTTTTCTTTGGTTGTATATCGTCGATTCTCTTGTTAGTCGGTTGCCACAAAGGTGGTAACGGAGAATTGACGGGAGTGGAAAAACGGGGCAAATATTTTGAACCTTCTCCACTCGGCATGGCACTTATTCCCGGGCGAAGTTTCAATATGGGTCCCGGTGATCAGGATGTAGCTTATGCTACCTCACCTACCCGAACTGTCGACCTGTCCACTTTCTGGATGGACGACACAGAAATCACCAATAATGAATACCGACAATTCGTTTATTGGGTTCGTGACTCGATGGCACGAACAATGCTATCCGATCAGTTCGCAGAATTTAAAATTACAGAGGACCGGAAAGGTAATCCGATTGACCCGCCAATTCTCGACTGGAAAAGAAAACTCGACTGGCGCAACCCCGATTACAAAGATGCTTTGGAACCAATGTACTATGCCGGCAACGACAGAATCCTTGGAAAAAAAGAACTCGATCCCAGGAAGCTCAACTATAGTTATTCATGGGTTGACCTGCAGCAGGCTGCCCGTCTTCAGAATGCATATAACTACCAGACACAAAGTTATCAGGGAACTGTTAACGATCTTACCGGAAAAGTGGTACCTATTGAGGGCCGTTCAAGTTTCATAATGAATGAAGGGACAAATATTTATCCCGATACATTGGTATGGATCCGCGATTTCTCCTATGCATTCAACGAACCACTTACAAACAAGTATTTTTCGCACCCCGGGTTTGACGATTATCCCGTCGTTGGGGTAACCTGGAAACAGGCGAAAGCATTTTGCATGTGGCGTACGAATTTCAAAAATTCAACCCTTGCAGAAAGAGGTGACTTTGCCGTGCAGGATTACCGTTTGCCATCAGAAGCAGAATGGGAACTGGCAGCACGTGGCGGTTTAAATAATTCGATGTATCCATGGGGCGGATATTATACACGTTCTCAAACCGGTTGTTTTCTCGCCAACTTCAAACCCATGCGCGGAAATTACAGTGACGATGGTGGTAAAACGACTGTTAAAGTTGCAACTTACGATCCCAACGGATATGGACTTTACGACATGGCCGGTAATGTTGCTGAATGGACAATTAGTGCCTACGACGAATCAACCTATAATTTCATGCACGACCTGAATCCTAACTTCGAACAAAACGCACTTCCGGATGATCCACCGGCAATGAAACGGAAAGTAATCCGTGGCGGATCATGGAAAGACATCGCCTATTTTATTCAGGTTGGTACACGTACTTTCGAATATCAGGACACTGCTAAATCGTATGTTGGTTTTCGCTGCGTTCGTTCCACCTTCGGAGATGAGTTTCAATCAAAAAAATAACAACAATCTAAAAAATACTGATTATTATGGGAATGTCTGAATTAACACATTCAAGTAAGTGGAAAAACTTCATGAATTATTGCTACAGTTGGGGAGCTGCCGTTGTTTTAATGGGAGCATTATTCAAACTGCAACATTGGACAGGTGGAGGTACAATGCTTACCATTGGAATGTCAACCGAAGTACTGATCTTTTTCCTTTCCGCTTTTGAGCCTTCTGTCGAAATACCTGATTGGAAAAAAGTATACCGTCAACTCCGGCCTGACTATATTGGCATTGAAGAAGAGGATGAACTTCCTTACCCCACAAAACAACCAAAATCGATTGAAAATATTTTCGAAAAAGCCGATATTTCTCCTGAATTACTTGGGAAAATAAAAAAAGGACTTCAGGATCTTTCAAATGCTGCGAGTGGAATTGCTGATATCTCGAGTGCAACCTTAGTGACGGATGAATATGTAAAGAACATGACCGGCGCTTCAGAATCAATGGCAGCTATCAACGATATTAATACCCGCGCAACCCATTCGATTGAAAAATCGACCACCGATCTGATCCATTCTTATGACCAGTCTACGCAGATTTTGACAAATTCATCAAAGAATCTGGCTCAGACGTTTAATGACTCTTCGAAAAAAATTAACGAACAGCTTTCTACATCCGGCGACAAACTTGCACAATCGTATAAAAGTTTTACGGAATTGGTAAATAAGGATTTGACGACCTTAACCGATCAAACCAAAACTTACAGTACCGGACTTTCGCACATTAACACAAGCTTGTCGGCCTTAAATTCATCTTACGAACTTCATTTACAGAATACCAAAAAGCTATCCGAATCATCGGCAAAAGCTTTTGAAGGTTATTCGAAAATGACTGAAGTGGTCAATAACTCGCTTGAAGAAGCTCAGAAATACCGTAAACACACAGAACAGCTAAATAAAAATCTGGAAGCACTTAACCATGTTTATGGTAATATGCTTGGAGCAATGAACGTAAAAGGTTAATTCGAAGATGGGAACAAAATACTGTCCGGAAGCGCCCAGGCAAAAGATGATCAGTTTGATGTATCTTGTGTTGACTGCTATGTTAGCGCTCAATGTTGATAAATCGGTGTTAGATGCCTTTGCCATGGTCAATAATAATTTCATGCAAACAATCGAAAATTTCACAGCTAAGAATCAACGGGTTTACAACGATTTCAACAATGCAGCCCAGGAAAACCCACAAAAAGCAGGTGATCTTAACAGAGAAGTTTTAAAAGTAAAGGCGAGCTCAGATTCGCTTTACAGCTACATTCACAGTTTAAAGGAGCTAATTGTAAAACGTGCGGATGGTCCCGAAGGAGATGTAAGAGCAATTAAGGCTCAGGAGGATCTTAACGCTTCAGCTGAGTTAATGATTACAAAAAAACATGGAACCGATTTAAAAAAGGCAATTGAGGCTTATCGCAATTCACTTCTCGCACTGATTGACACCTCGAATACCGAATTAATTGCGTCAATCAACCAGAGTCTTAGTACAGACCCGCCACCAAAAAAGGAAGGAAGTACACCTTCGTGGGAAGAAAGCAAATTTGAGGGATATCCGTTGATTGCCGTTATTACACTGATGTCAAAAATTCAAAGTGATGTGCGTAATGCAGAGTCGGATGTTATCCATCACTTATATGCTCAGATTGATGCTTCCTCATTCAAATTTAATAAGCTTCAGGCGCAGGTTGTTTCCACAAAATCAGATTTTGTTCTGCTGGGTAACACCTATGAGGCCAAAGTTTTTCTTTCGGCTGTCGATACAACCGTTAAACCAGAAATTATTGTGGGTGGTACAACCCTTTCCAATAACGATGGATTATACAGAGTTATAACTTCCAAAGAAGGAAAAGTTGAATGGAGCGGACATATCAATTACAAGAATCCGGACGGCATTATTGTCGCATACCCGTTCAAACACGAATATGAAGTAGCGAAACCCTCGATGACTGTTTCGCCAACGAAGATGAATGTCTTTTATGCAGGTCTCGATAATCCTGTTTCAGTTTCGGTACCTGGAATATCACCCACCAATGTAAAAGTATCGATTACAAATGGTTCTATTCAGCCCGGCGCTACCGGATATGTTGTCAGACCAGATAAGATCGGCGTCCTTTCGACAATTTCAGTGAGTGCCCTTATTGACGGAACTACCAAAGAGATTGGTTCGATGCCCTTCCGTGTAAAAAGAGTTCCTGACCCCGTTGCTTCGGTCGCAGGGAAAATAGAAGGAGTAATAACGAAGAATGAGTTATTAGCGCAACAAGGTGTATTGGCTAAGATTCCGGATTTCGATTTCGAGATGAACTTTTCAGTTACTTCATTTGTCGTTTCAACATCCAAGGGCGGCTTTGTAGTTGATAAACCGGCAAAAGGAAACCGGTTCACACAGGACCAGAAAGATCTGATGAAAGGGTTAAATCCCGGAGGCCGGTTATATATTGAGAGCATTGTAGTAAAAGGAGATGACGGATCGGTTCGTAATTTACCTTCGATAAGCTTTAAAATAAATTAACGATGAAAAAATTATTATTGATCCTTGCATTAATTTTGATTGGAGCTGCATCACAGCATTTGCAAGCTCAGGTCATCGTCGATGGTGTTTATACAAAGCGGACAACCATTGAGCGCAAACCGGCTCCGCTCCCATTGGTACGGGAGTCAGATGCCGTATGGTCGAGAACTGTCTGGCGTACCATCGATTTACGCGAAAAAGCAAACCAGCATTTTTATTATCCGACCCGTGTAATACAACAGCGTTATAACCTGTTTAATGTCCTTTTAAAAGGAATTGAAGGAAAAATAATTACCGCATTCGATCCGGATGTTGCTGAGAGTGAATTCGCTAAACCAATCGATTACAATCAGGTTAAGCAGCAGTTTGGAGACTCCGTTAAGAAGATACAGGTATTCGATATGGATACGAATGTTCCCCGTGATTCAGTTGTTGCTGCTGATATTCCGGTACAGGAAGTTAAGCAGTTGGAAATAAAAGAGGTCTGGTATTTCGACAAGCAAAAGTCGACGCTTCAGGTTCGTATTCTCGGAATCTGTCCGATCAGGGTCTACAAAAAAGAACCGACCGATACGGCCTATGTCCGCAAAAAACTTTTCTGGGTTTATTATCCGGAGATTCGTCCGCTTCTTGCAAAAAACGAATCACTCAACGGATTTAACGGGGCGCGTAGTTTAAGTTTTGACGACCTGTTCCTTACCCGCAAATTTGATGGTTATATTGTGAAAGAAGAGAACACCTATAATAACCGTGCGATTTCGGACTATGCGAAGGGTGAATATGCCGCCAAAGAATCCGAAAGAATCAAAAACTCTATCTTTAATTACGAGCAGGATCTCTGGGAGTATTAAATAAAACAATACTTCATAGCGCCGCATTCCGTAGTTTCGGGATGCGGCGCTACGTTTTTTATGATATTTAGAATATTAAACGGAATACCGAAAGGTTCCTGTTTTCTAATTTGTAAATATCGATTGAAACACAGCTACCTTAACTGATTTCAAACTGGTCCCGGACGATCTGAAAAAAAAAATCTAAAAAACCATTTGAATGGCTTATAAATACTAAATAAAGTACGTAAATTTGTACGCAAATTAATAAAGTAAAATTATATAAGGATGAAAGCAGTCAACTATTCAGAACTAAGACAGAATTTAAAAACCAGTCTGGATGCTGTGGCCAACGATGATGAGTTGTTGATTGTGCATCGTCCAAAAGGGAAAAGTATTGTAATGATGCCACTGGCAGCGTTCAATGCTATGCAGGAAACTTTTCACTTAACAAACAGCAAAGCGAACAGGCAGCGCCTTGAAGAATCCGTCGAAAACATTAATACAAAGCGCAATCTATTTCAACATCCAATTTTTGAATAGTAGATATGGATATCTTTTGGGACAAATCAGCCTGGGACGATTATCAGTACTGGATTGATAATGACCGAAAAGTATTGCAGAAAATAAATTCTTTGATCAAAGAGTGCCAGCGCACTCCATTTACAGGAACGGGAAAACCTGAAGCATTGAAACAAAACTTATCTGGGTTTTGGTCACGAAGGATTTCAGGTGAGCACCGGATCGTTTATAAAGTCGAGAATGATATTCTGTACATTGCCCAATGTAAATATCACTACTAAAAACATTTTGTTACAATGTTCGCGATGGCCAAACAATATTCAGAAGCCAAAGCAAATCACAACTAACTTCTTAATCAAAACATAGCAATCAGGAAAAAAGTGTTCTGATCATTTTCTCCACCCTTTCAATCTGGTGGATCTTGATGTCGAAACGGGAGAAGTCGACACCTTTGTTGTATTTAGACAGGTAGATTTCCTTAAAACCAAGTTTTTGAGCTTCGGCTATGCGCTGTTCGATACGGTTAACTGGCCTGATCTCGCCCGTAAGGCCGACTTCGCCGGCAAAAGCGATCTGTTTGTCAATGGCCACATCAAAATTGGAGGAAAGAATAGCGGCAATCACGGCCAGGTCCATCGCAGGATCATCGACACGTAAACCTCCGGCAATATTCAAAAATACATCCTTTGTCATCAGCTTAAACCCTGCCCTTTTTTCAAGGACGGCGAGCAACATATTCATCCGGCGTAAGTCGAATCCTGTAGCGGAGCGCTGCGGATTGCCGTAAGCTGCCGAACTAACAAGTGCCTGTACCTCAATCAAAAAAGAGCGCATCCCTTCCATCGTGGCAGCAGTGGCAGTACCACTTAATCCGTCGTTGTGCGACGAAAGTAACATCTCCGACGGATTGATCACCTCATGCAAGCCGTCCTGCCGCATTTCGAAAATGCCCAGTTCGGATGTCGACCCAAAACGGTTTTTCACGGAGCGAAGAATTCTGAAAAGATAGTTCCGGTCGCCTTCGAACTGAAGCACCGTGTCGACAATGTGCTCCAGCACCTTGGGCCCGGCAAGACTACCCTCTTTGTTAATATGGCCAATTAAAATGACGGCGATCTGCTTCAGTTTCGCGACCTTCATAATCCCCACGGTGCATTCCCTGATCTGCGTAACACTGCCCGGCGACGACTCCGCCAATTCGGTAGCTACCGTCTGAATCGAATCGATGATCACGAGATCGGGCTTTTCGGTTTCGAGATGCGCCAGAATATTTTCGAGTGAAGTTTCGCATAAAAACAGGCAATTCGATTCTTTACCATTTAAACGATTCGCGCGCATCTTCAACTGCTGAAGACTCTCCTCTCCCGAAATATATAAAACCGTTAATTGTGTAAGCTGTAAGGCAATCTGAAGAACAAGGGTCGATTTACCAATTCCTGGTTCTCCGCCAAGCAGGATTAATCCACCCGGAACTAAACCACCACCAATAACGCGGTCGAATTCCTCGTTCCCCGTTACAATCCGTGCCTGTTGGTCAAGATCAATCTCAGAGAGCAGCAAAGGCTTCAGATTCCCCTTCGCCTGCATAACGGAGCTATCCTTTCTTTCGGTGACGATCTCCTCTAAAACAGTGTTCCATTCGCCACACGCGTTACACTTGCCAACCCATTTTGGAGACTGAGCGCCGCAACTCTGACAAACAAAGGTGGTTTTCGTTTTTGCCACGATTTCAAAGATTAAAATTAAATAATCTTATTTGTTTCTGTATCGGGAAACACAATTCTTGGTTTAAATTTTTTCGCTTCTTCAAATTCCATGGAGGCATACGAAACAATAATTACAATGTCACCCACGGAGACTTTCCGGGCGGCCGGACCATTTAGTATAATCTCGCCAAGACCTCTTTCACCCCGAATCACATAAGTTTCGAGTCGTTCACCATTGTTGACATCAACGATCTGAACTTTTTCATTTTCAATAATATTGGCTGCATCCATCAGATCTTCATCAATGGTAATACTTCCTACATACTGAAGATCGGCCCCTGTAACTGTTACCCGGTGTAATTTGGATTTACAAACTTCTATAAACATTGTCTACTTAATTAATATCTAAAATAATATTATCGATCAACCTGATTTTTCCGGCATAAACGGCAATACAACCCACTTTTGTACCGGCTTCACTCCAGCTTTCAACAGACATCAAAGTCGTGTCGTCGACGATTTCAAAATATTCGACCCGCAGCAATTGTGTTGCATTTACCTGATTCACGACATATTCCTTTATCTCCTGAACCGTTTTTAAGTTGACAAGGTATTTTGCATCACGGAGGGTCTGATAAATCAATGGCACGCAATTCCGGTATTCGGGAAGCAGAAGTTTATTCCGCGAACTCATGGCCAAACCATCTTTCTCGCGGATAATATCGCACGGAACAATTTCAATCGGAACGTTCAGCTGGCGAACCATATCTTTGATAATCGCCATTTGCTGAAAATCCTTCCGGCCAAAGAATGCCTTATCCGGAAGAACAATTTCGAAAAGCCGGCTTACAACTTGCGCCACACCATTGAAATGTCCCGGACGAAAGGCCCCTTCCATTACAGCTTCAAGATTACCAAAATTGAATTTCCGAGTATCAGGAACAGGATAAACCTCCTCAACAGCAGGCGAAAAAATATATTCGCACCTGGTGGTTGAAAGCAGCTTCAAATCCGATTCGAGAGTTCGCGGATAATTGGCAAGATCATTTTTGTCGTTAAACTGGGTAGGGTTGACAAAAATTGAAACGACCACGATGTCGCACATGCTCCCGGCTGTCTCAACAAGCGACAGATGACCCTGATGAAGCGCACCCATGGTCGGAACGAATCCGATTTTAAGTCCCTTTGAACGCTCCTCTTTCAGAGCATTTTGCAACGATGTTATTGTAGTATAAAGTTCCATTATTTTTTTAAAACAGAGTGCAAAGTAACAAAATATCTAAACACAATGAAAGGATCGAACCCCAT
>Ga0209724_1000580_pt1 | contig 34964 bp, 24 predicted proteins | sample grotaG_FD_184143 | JGI IMG/M metagenome (GOLD analysis project Ga0209724, IMG submission 184143) | Glacier valley bacterial and archeal communities from Borup Fiord, Nunavut, Canada, to study Microbial Dark Matter (Phase II) -... | ecosystem: Environmental > Aquatic > Freshwater > Ice > Glacier ... | reverse complement strand
AATAAGTTATAAAATTTATCACTTTTAAATTCCTTCAAATGAAAAAGCACAATTTTTACGCAGGTCCATCTATTCTTCCGGATTTTACGATTCAGAAAACTGCAGAAGCAGTTGTTAACTTTGCCGGCACCTCCCTTTCTGTTTTGGAAATTTCGCACAGGAGTAAGGAGTTTGTTGCTGTGATGGATCAGGCGATAGCGCTTGTAAAAGAGTTACTCGAAGTACCCGAAGATTACGAAGTACTCTTCCTTCAGGGTGGGGCAAGTCTGCAGTTTTGCATGGTTCCTTTTAACTTGCTGAAAAATAAAGCTGGCTATTACAACACGGGTGTATGGGCATCGAAAGCACTTAAAGAGGCAAAATTTTTCGGCGAAGTTGTTGAAGTGGCTTCTTCAAAAGACAAAAATTACAATTACATACCTAAAAATGTAAGTATCCCTTCAGATATTGATTATCTTCATATTACAACGAATAACACCATTTTTGGAACTCAGATCTACAAAGATATTGATGCTCCGGTAAGGTTGGTAGCTGATATGTCGTCCGATATCTTTAGCCGCCCGATCGATATTTCGAAATACGACCTGATCTATGCCGGTGCACAGAAAAACCTGGCTCCTGCTGGCGTAACACTTGTAATCGTTCGTAAGGATGCACTTGGCAAAACTGGCCGCCCAATTCCTACAATGCTCGATTATAATACACATATCGAAGGGGTTTCAATGTTTAATACACCTCCCGTTCTTTCTGTATTCGCCGGGCTTCAGACTTTATTATGGTTGAAGGAAAATGGCGGAATTAAAGCAATGGAAGTAAAAAACATCGCTAAAGCCAAATTGCTTTATGACGAAATCGACCGCAATAAAATGTTCACCTGTCCGGTTCCTGATCCTGAAGACCGTTCACGGATGAATGTTGTGTTTGTGATGGCTCCCGGTTACGAAGAACTTGAAAAAGCATTCCTTGCCAAAGCTAAGGAATTGAATATCCTTGGTATCGAAGGTCATCGCAGTGTTGGTGGTTTCAGAGCTTCTATTTACAATGCAATGCCAATCGAAAGTGTTGCAGTGTTGGTTGAAGCGATGAAAGAATTTGAAGCTCAAAACTAAATTATGGCTGTATTAAAACCTTTTAAAGGACTCCGGCCACCTGTTGAGCTGGCTTCAAAAGTTGCCTCACGTCCTTACGATGTTCTGAATTCGGAAGAAGCAAGAGAAGAGGCAAAAGGAAATCCTTATACTTTATTGCACATCATCAAACCTGAAATCGATTTTCCTGCCGGAACCGATGAACACTCAGAGCCTGTTTATCAAAAGGCTGCTGAAAATCTGGATATCTGGCGTAACAATGAATGGCTGGTGAAGGATGTAAAAGATTCCCTTTATATTTATGCGCAGACCATGGAGGGGAGGACCCAATATGGTATCGTGGGTTGTGCTTCTGTGGATGATTACCTGAAAGGTGTGATTAAAAAACACGAATTAACCCGCGCTGATAAAGAAGAAGACCGCATGAAGCATGTCCGTATTACCAATGCCAATATGGAACCTGTGTTTTTTGCTTATCCTGCTGTAAAAGAGCTGGACGACATTGTTGCCGATATTGTTGCAACACAGTTGCCGGTTTACGATTTTGTGGCAGAGGATGGTTTTGGTCACCATTTCTGGCTCGTTGATAATGATCAGACCATTGATAAGATTGTAAAACTTTTTGCCAAAATTCCGGCTACCTATGTTGCCGATGGTCATCATCGTACTGCTGCAGCTGCCCTTGTCGGCAAAGAGAAGCGCGCCGAAAATCCGAATCATACAGGTGACGAGGAATATAACTATTTCCTTGCGGTTCATTTCCCCGACAATCAATTAAAAATCATCGATTACAATCGTACGGTTAAAGATCTGAACGGTCTTTCAGCGACCGCACTGATTGACAAGATTGGCGAGGATTTCGAAATTCAGAAAATCGGCACCGAAATTTACAAACCGGATCAGTTGCATACCTTTAGCATGTACCTCAAAGGTGAATGGTATAAATTGGTCACTAAAACGGGTTGCTACGACGACAACGATCCGATCGGCGTACTCGATGTAACCATTCTTTCAAATCTGATCCTTGATAATATTTTGGGGATAAAAGATCTCAGAACCGATAAACGGATTGATTTTATTGGTGGAATCCGCGGTCTCGGAGAGTTGAAAGAAAGAGTCGACTCGGGTGATATGAAAGTAGCATTTGCACTCTATCCAGTTTCGATGGAACAACTGATTAACATTGCCGATTCGGGTAATATAATGCCTCCGAAAACGACATGGTTTGAGCCCAAGCTTAGATCTGGATTGGTGGTTCACGAATTAGAATAACAAACTTGCATATAAAGGCGGCCAGATTTGGCCGCCTTTTTTTTTAATTCAACTCGCCCTTCAAGCGGTTGCAAACCCTTGAAGTGGCTATTAACTGAAGACTTTTTACGGTTAATTGAAGAACTTTTCCGCAGCGTAGAAGAGTTGCTACGGCGGCGTAGCACATCTACTACGTGGCGTAACAATACTTCTACGCGGTGTAATAACTCTTCTACGTGGCGTAGCGACTCTTCTGCATGACGTAGCAACACTTCTACGCCGCGTCGCATATCTTCTACATGGCGTAGCGACACTTCTACGCGGCGTAGCGGTGCTTCTATCTACTGAAAGATGTCATCTATATTATGCCATAAATTATAGGAATGTTGAAAGACATTATCGGGGGAAATGATGGACTATCCTTACAACAGATTTTCCGATCGTCAGATTACTTGCTGGCTTTATTCTTTCTTTTGAATTGAAAGAGGTAAGCAAAAGTAACCTGTGCACCGTTACTTTGAGTGACTTTATAAGGATATTTGTCGGGATCGAAAAGGTTTGGAAGACTGTAATAGGCACGTCCTTCGAGTGAGAAAGCACCACCATGTTTTAAATGGTATTCCATTCCGATCCCCACGGTAAACAGAAAATCGAGCTGCGTGTCGGTTGGTTTCCCAATATAGGTGCGATATGCCGGATCTTCGGTTGAAGTTGCTGGTGGATAGCTGAATTTCTCTTCTTCAGAAAACATATAGGCTATTTCCGGACCAAGATTAAGCGTGAACCGGAATGCTTTTTTCCCAATATTTACATGCGTCATTACAGGAACGCTAATGTAGTTTAGCTGGCGCGAATAACCAATTGAATCCTCTTTCCAACCCTTTTGCGTATAATTTACCTCCACCTGAAATCCGATATGAGGCTCAGAAATTAGCCGAAACATGATTCCGCCTGTTTTTCCCTGCTCGAATGATTCAATGACGTTCGGATAAAACCTCACCTTCGAGAACGTTATTCCCCCTTTCGCACCGATATAAATTTCTGTCTTAAAATCCTTCGGTTGTGCAAATGCAGCAATTGAGCATCCTGTAATCAGCAATAATATGAGATATTTTTTCATTCAATTCTAATAGTGATCAAGGCAACTTTGTTCGGGTGTAAAGTTAAAAAAAATAGCTTGGCTGCTTCATTGGCCTGTTAAATACAATTGACGGGCCTATGTTGGGATTGTGTGCGGTAATTCGCCTCTTTTATCTACATTTGAGTAAAATTCATTTGGAATGACGATTGAAAATAACTTGAATAAAATCAAAGCATCATTACCTGATGGTGTTAAGCTTGTTGCTGTTTCGAAAACGAAGAGTAATGAGGAGATTATGGAGGCTTACCGGACGGGACAGCGGATCTTTGGTGAAAATAAGGTTCAGGAACTTGTGCGCAAGTGGGAATCGCTGCCCAAAGATATCGAATGGCATTTTATTGGTCACCTTCAATCGAATAAAGTCCGGATGATTGCTCCTTTTGTAGCAATGATTCATTCGGTGGACAGTCTTAAGATTTTAAAGACTATAAACGATGAAGCGAAGCATGCCGGAAAAGTGATTCCATGTTTGCTCCAGTTTCATATTGCAAGCGAGGAGAGTAAATTCGGTTTTTCATATGAAGAGGCCGTTCAATTATTAACGGCATTAAAAGCATCAGATATTGAGAATATTATCATCTCCGGAGTGATGGGCATGGCAACTTTTACAGATGACGTAGAATTGATCAGAAAAGAATTTTCAACCCTTCACGAAATATTTCAAAACCTTAAAGATGTTTTCTTTCGCGGAAATGATAACTTTCGTGAAATCTCCATGGGAATGTCGCACGATTACCTTTACGCTGTTGAAAATGGCAGTACAATGGTGAGGGTCGGGAGTACTATTTTCGGAGAACGAAATCTAATGACACTTTAAAATCATAATTCAAAAATCATAAATCACAATTCATAATTCACACGCCATGCCCAATTTATCAACAACTTACATGGGGCTTTCCCTCAAAAATCCGTTGGTGGTTTCCAGTTCCGGATTGACTAATTCAATTGAAAAAATTATTCAGCTCGAAGAGAAAGGTGTTGGGGCCATCGTTTTGAAATCTCTTTTCGAGGAGCAAATCAATAATGAAGTAAATTCAGTGATACGTCATGATGCAAAGCAAAATGCACATCCTGAGGCTGAATATTACATTTCGGAATATGTCCGCGAAAACAATTTGCAGACCTACCTTGATCTGATTAAACTGGCCAAATCTTCGGTGAAGATTCCAGTAATTGCCAGTATCAATTGCATTACTGGTGACGAATGGATCGCTTTCGCGCGAAATCTCGAAAAAGCGGGTGCCGATGCATTGGAAATAAACGCTTTTATTTTACCCACCGACCGTAAGATCTCATCTGCGGATATGGAATTCAGGTATCTCGATATTTTGACCGAAGTCCTTCGGGTCGTTAAAATTCCGGTTGCCATGAAAATAGGGTCGAACTTCACGAACCTGGTTGGAATGGTTGATAAACTTTCGGCCAATGGTGCGGCGGCAGTGGTGATGTTTAACCGCTTTTATGAGCCCGATATTGATCTTGAAACGCTCCAAATGACCACTTCTTCAATTTATAGTTCCCCCGGTGATCTTCGTCATTCACTTCGCTGGACGGGGATTATTTCGGGTAAAGTTCCGAACCTCAATATTGCTGCATCGACAGGGATACACGATGGGGAAGCGCTGGTTAAAATGCTTCTGGCCGGAGCGACAGTTGGGCAGATTTGTTCGACGCTCTATTTGAATGGCTTCGGTCAGATAAACGAAATGCTTGACTATCTGAAGTCGTTTATGGTGAAATGGAATTTTAAGCAGATCTCTGATTTTCGTGGTAGCCTTAGCTATTCAAAACTTCCCAATCCGGTCCTTTACGAACGGACTCAGTTTATGAAGTATTTCTCGGACCCCAAATAGTTGAGAATCCTGTTCCTCATATTGCTGATCTTTACCTTTTTCGTTGATTTGGCGAAAGGGGCGGTCACTTCTACGATTAAATTGAAATATACTACAAGAGAATATTGTATCGATCCTGTTTTAGTGGCAGAAGGCATTAACATTGAAGGATTTCCTGGCATTAAAGGGATGAAAATTTCTATAAGTCAAGGTTTCGTTTCGGGCGAGGATGAGTTGATTTATACAGGTCCTTTATCACAAAGTCAACCTTCTCCAGGAACACTTGAACTAACCGGAAGTACTGATGTTCGTGATTATGTAGCTGCAATAGGAACTATAATTTATAAAAATAGTAATATAAATCCGACTGTTGGAGTTCGCAAAATCACTATCTCATTAAACGATGTCGATTACCTTCCTGCAACTGGGCATTTTTATCGTTTTGTTCCCAAAGTTGGGATGACATGGACAAGTGCAAGGGATCAAGCTGCAATAACGGAATACTATGGTTTAAAAGGCTATCTGGCGACTATTGGTAGTGATGTCGAAAATAATTTTATCCGTGAAAAAACCACAGGGGAGGGCTGGATAGGTGCATCGGATGCAGCAGTTGAAGAAGATTGGCGTTGGGTAACCGGTCCGGAAGGATTGATGAATGGAGGAAACGGACTTTCTTTCTGGAAGGGCTCCGGTTATAAGGCCAAAATAAATAACTCATCAGGTGTTTATGGACCGGTTAAAGATCCATTTGGAAATCCTTATTATCATAATTGGAACAAATGGGATAGCTCAACCGGAGACGAATGCACTTATGAGCCGAATAACTGGGTAAGTGTCAATAATGTTGCTTTTTGTGGTGCAAATAATGTACCCGGTGAAGACTATGCCCACATTACCTTTCCTTCTGGTGGATCTATTGATTCTCGTAAATGGAATGATTATCCCAACAATGGCAATTCTACAGGTTATTTAATTGAGTTTGGAGGTATGGAAGATGTAGTTTTGGATCTTACAGCGACAGTTGATTTACAGGTAAATACAATGTCGTTTTATAAATCAGGAATTCAGCCAGCAGTTTGCGAAGGCACAACTGTTGAATTGAATCAGCCAGACCTCAATACGACCCCTGCAACTTATGTCTGGGTTCCTGACAATACTCTTTCGGCAACTGATAAAGCCAATCCAATTGCAACCCCAAAATTTCCTTCCTCAACTTATACGGTTACAGGAACCAGGGGAACTTGTCCATCGGTAACGGTATCATACACCGTTCCGGTGAATCCAAAGCCAGTTTCGCTGCTAAAAACAGAATACAATATTTGTAAAGGTGAAAAAATAGCTCTTGATCCGGGATTACAAAAGAGTTACAAATGGTCCACTGGTTCTACTGCTCAAACTATTGATGTTGAAACTTCCGATGAATACAATGTAACGCTGACTACTGAAAAAGATTGTACAGCTCCTCCTTTCACTGCAAAGGTTATCGTTCATGAATTTCCGACGATTGATCTTACGAACGTTCAGAAGTTAATCTGCGGTGATACAAAAACTACTTTGAATTTTATTCCTGCGCTTGCTACCGAATATTCACTTATTAGTGCTGATGGTAACGCGATAATTAGTAATAAGTTAGATGTTAGTGTTGCCTCTTACGGAATTTATCCGATGATTTATAAGTCCGCAATTTATTCTGGTTGTCCAAAAGAAGTGCCATTTAATCTTTCATTTTTTAAGAATCCCAATGGGGCGTTAATTGTAAACGGACGGGTTGAGGGTCAAAAGTGTTTTGGGTATAATTTAAATGCAGCTTTTACTCCTGAAGGTGACCTTTCAGGAGCAAACTTTGAATGGAATTTTGGAGGAGAGGTGATTGCAAATGGAATCGGGATTAAGACGCTGGTGGTACCTTTAGGAGTTAGTCTTATCAAACGGGATCTTAAACTGACAGTTACCCAGGATGGATGTCCCGCCTCTTTTACTGAAAAAGATATTCTGGTTATTCCAAATCTTAGTCTGACAGTCAATTCGGGCGATCTTGCATGTGCACCTCTTGATGTAGTATTTAATGCAACAAGTGAAGGAGTCGTCAAATATGAATGGAATTTCGGTGACAATATTCTCATTGAGGGATCGACTCCCGATCAAAAGTACACCTATCAGAATGAAGGTTTTTATGATGTACATCTTAAAGTTACTACTGGCGATGGTTGTGCAAATGAAGTGAAAATCCCTAAAATGGTTCAGGTAAATCCTATCCCTGACGTAGCGTTTTCCATTCCTTCCGAAGTCTGTCTGGAACCGGGAGTTAACCAAATTTCATACGCAGGAGTTATCGGGACTGCAAGGGACACCTACTATTGGGATCTCTCGCAATTCGATCCGTCGGAAATCATAAACGATCCACTGCAGACGCAAGGCCCGTTTAAATTCGATCTGAAAACCAAACCCACGACAACGCTTGGGCTAAAGGTCATATCTGAGTTTGGATGTGAAAGTAAACCCATCGTCCCGTTTGTTGTGAAACGCAAACCTGTCTTTTCAATAAAGCCGGGTTTTACGGAGGGTTGTATCCCTTTTGAGACTGAACTGTCGGGAATCGTCACCGATCATGTTGACCGGATTAATTTTAACTGGAATTTCGGAGATGGTGCAACAGCTTCCGGGTCTCCTGTTTCGCATACTTACACTGAGCCCGGAAAAAGCTATACCGTTACGCTGAACGGGACATCTACAGTGACTGATTGTGAGAATGTGGTAGCAGCAACTGATCTTTTGAAGAGTTATCCAAAGCCAACAGCGAAGTTTAGCATGGATAATAAAATTGTTTACAACGATAAGCCCGACGTCAGGTTTACAGATCTCAGCTTAGGTGCTTCTGCATGGTTATGGGATTTTGGTGAAGGATCAACCTCCACGTTGCAAAATCTGACCTACCATTTTATGAAGATGGGTCCCCATCAGGTAACACTCGAGGTTTCGAATGCCGAAGGATGTACCGACGAGATTATTGACACCGTTTTGGTTGCTTTCGACCGACTGTTTCCGCCAAATGGCTTTTCGCCCAATGCCTCAAATGAAATAGACCGGGTTTTTCTCCTGAATTCAGATGGGATTGCTCCGGAAGGCTATCATTTTACGGTACTTAGCCGATGGAATGATGTAGTTTTTGAAGCAAAGGACGAGATCAAAGGTTGGGATGGACGCACTGAAAGTGGTTCATTTGCACCCGCTGGAGCATATGTTTGGATACTAAACTTTTCTGATTTTTTAGGACGAAAACACCAGCAGACAGGAACCGTCACACTCGTTTATTAGCCATTGTTTTTTATTTAAAATCAGCTATATTCATTGCCAAATTCATTGCACGATGAAATGGCTCCCGCTAACCCTCTTCTTCCTTTTATTGAACGTGATAATGGTCACCGGACAAGTCAATCCATGTCACAAATCCACGGAAGGTAAGGACTTTTGGTTTGGTTTTATGGAGGGCCGGAACTACCAAAAAGTTGGGGAGCATTTTACGGAAATAACGCTTTCTTCGAGCTATTCCTGCAATTACAACATCTTTATTGGTAAATCAATTATTGCCTCGTTTAGCGGAACTGTTTTGCCAAATATTCCGGTTAAGATTCCAATTGACTGGCATTTGGTAGAGGCGACAGGTTCAGAGGCCATACAGGACAGGGCGATTCATTTAACATCCGATCAGCCGTTGAATGTTTATGCCCTTAACTGGAGTTTACGGTCTTCGGAGGTTGCTTTGATTTTCCCCACAGAATCTCTTGGAAATGAATATTTTGCAATGTGTTATACGCCACACATAAACGGAAACGGAATCAATACCGGAAGCGGACGAAACAGCGAGTTCCTGATTGTTGCTTCGCAGGACAATACCATTGTAAATATCACCCCAACCAAAGTTACCGATAAGGGGAAACCGGCAAATACTTCCTTTGCAATTACGCTCAACCGAGGTGAGGTCTACCAGGTTCAGTCGGAGAACCTTCCTGTTCCGGTATGGCCGGGCCAGGGCGATCTGACGGGAAGTTACATTACAAGCAATAAGCCTGTAGCATTGTATTCGGGTTCATTATCCACGACCGTTCCAAGTGGTACTACAGTTTCTGCATGGGACCATCTTTACGAACAGATGCCCCCGGTTCAAACATGGGGCAGAAAGTTTATTGCAGTTCCGCTTAAAACGCGACATGAAGATACTTACCGGGTATTGGCATCGGAAGACAACACGACGGTACTTATCGGAAACAGACCTTCGGTCCAATTGAATAAAGGTCAGTATTACGAATTTATGCTGTTGTATACTGAGCCGTCATTGATTGAAAGTGATAAGCCAATCCTACTGGCACAATACAGCAATTCAAATAGTGTTGACTTTGACTTTACGGGTGGTGATGGCGATCCGTTTATGGTGATTGTGAGTCCGGTCAACCAAACCCGCGAAAAGGTGGCATTTGTGGCTTATAGTTCAACGTTAATTAAGAACAAGTTTTTTATTAACGTCATCGTTAAAAATGATGCCATTGACAAGATCAGGCTGGATAATGCTCCGGTTGCTTTTCAGTCGCTTGGTACAACCGGTTATTCTTATGCACAGGTAAGCCTTACTGCTGGAAATCATCTCATTGAGACTATCGAACCTGGAAAGGGTTTTATCGCTTATGTCTATGGATTTGGCGACGTTGAGGCTTATGGTTATGGCGTCGGCTTTAACCTCGACATTGTTCTCGATCTGGGAAGTAACGTCAATGCAAATGGCGAAAAGTTGCTGGTTCGTTGCGACGGAGCAGATCCGTTGATACTTAACGCGGGAAATGGATTTGACACTTACAATTGGAATACCGGTGAAACAACTCCGGCAATAAGCGTCTCACAGGCTGGGTGGTACAAGGTGAAAGTTTCAACAAACGAAGGATGCGAATTATCTGATAGCGTTCAGTTGCAGGTTAACAAACCAATTGTTGATTTGGGAAGTGACCGGACAATATGCAAGCCTGAAACGACACTTCTTGATGCTGGCAGCCAGTTTACCACCTTCCTGTGGTCAACATCACAAACTGATCCAAAGATTACTGTCTCCCAATCGGGTAACTATGCAGTCGAAGCAATCAATAAATTTGGCTGTAAAGCAAAAGACACCGTTAAAGTGACTTTTGTTGATAAACCTAAAATTGATTTTTCACGGCTCGATACATTGATTTGCGGGAAAAAAACAGCTATTCTGGATGTTACAGCAGACAGAGGAAATTTTACTGTTCAGCGTCTGAGCGATGGTTTTATTTTCAACAGTCTTGAAGTTTCGGTTCCCGATTTTGGAACTTATGACCTAAAAATCAAAGCAACCGATCAGTTTTCATGCTATTCAGATTCGGTGATAAGGTTTGGATTCCGAAAGAAGCCAGATGTGGACTTCTCTGTCGATTCTGCGAAGTGCTATGGCTATAATTTGGATGTCAAATATTTAGGTGATGCAAAAATTAATGCATCCAATTTTGTCTGGATCTTTGGCGGCGATACGATCAATCGTGGGATCGGGCTCGACGCTTACCAGGTTCCGCTTGGAATTAACCGGACGACACGCGATTTAAAGTTAATAGTGACAGATCAGGGTTGTTCGAATGATAAAACGTTATATGATATTAAAGTAATTCCAAACCTTCAGATGAAAGTTTTTGATAGTTTGGGTTGTGAGCCATTTACGACACAATTTATTGCCAACAATACCGAAACAGTTACTTATAACTGGAACTTTGGAGATGGAAATCGTTTAAGCGGTTCAGTTGCGGATCCTGTTCATACCTTTCAAAATGATGGCTATTATGCTGTTGAATTGAAAGTCGTGACGAATAAAGGTTGTGCAAACGAAGTTCGGATTGACAGCATCGTATACGTAGCCCCTATTCCTACGGCAGGTTTTACATCCCTTCCTGCTGAATGTCTCGAAAAAGAAAATCACACGATCTCTTACAGCGGAAGTGGCAATCAATCGGATACTTATAGTTGGAATTTATCAGAATTTGAGGGTGATGAAATCATTCAAAACCCGGACAAGGCGCAGGGTCCTTTTGTATTCCGCCTTAAAAATAACCCGCAAGCCAATATCCGGCTAAAAGTGATTTCAAAATATGGTTGCAAAAGTGAGGAAGTTAAAGTCCTGGTAAAACGGAAACCTGATTTTGCGATGAATTCATCTTCAGTATCAGGATGCACACCCTTAGATGTCTTGTTAACCGCGGTAACCGGCGATCGTGTGGATCAGGTAGATTACCGCTGGGATTTTGGCGATGGGGCAACTGGGTCTGGCAACCAGGTAAATCATGAGTATACGGAATCCAATCAAAGTTATGACCTTGTGCTTAGCGGTTTCTCTTTAACCACAGGATGTTCGGAAACTTTAAATAGCAAAGATTTGATTCATACGAATCCAAAACCAAAGGCAGGGTTTAGTATGGATAATACAATTGTGTATAACGATCAGCCGACCGTCAATTTTCTGAATACAAGCACGGGCGCCGAAGCGTATTTGTGGAACTTCGGCGATGGATCGACATCCGATCAAAAAGATGCATCACATTATTTTGCGGTTACTGGTTACCGAACTGTTTTGTTGGAGGCTTTCAATGAATTCCAATGTTCGGATACCATTTCGCAGCAATTACTTGTTGCCTTTGATCGTATTTTCCCCCCGAATGCATTTTCGCCAAATGCACCCAATGAAATCGATCGTGAATTCAAGCTCGTTTCGAATGGCATTGCTCAAAAGGGTTATCATTTTACGATTCTGAGCCGGTGGAACGATATCGTATTTGAAGCCAGAGAGGAGATTAAGGGATGGAACGGTCAAATGCCAAATGGTTCACCTGCTCCTGCCGGTAACTATGTCTGGATCATCAATTTTAATGATTTCCTTGGACGTCCGCATCGCCAGACCGGAACAGTAACTTTAGTATATTGAAAAAGTTCGTAAGATTGGTTCAATCTGAAAATGGAGTTATTCCGTCTTTATAACGTTTGGTCTGGGTAATTGGATTTTGTAATCATTGCAACTGGCTCTTAATGACTTTCGACTGGTAAACTCGCTTTAAAAAAAGAGTTGTCTTAATTTTAAAGGGATTAGGTTCTAATATTTAGCACTATCATGCCAGTAGCCAGATGCCAAAAGCCAGTAGCTCATTTTGCCAATCATTTGAAAGCTGTATGCAAATTTTACCCACACAATCTGTCAAAGAACCGCTATTCTTCCTGATCTTTTACATCTTCGGAATCACCATCGCGTTATTAAACAGTCGGCGGTGCAATTCACCAAAGAAGAACGTCAGTGAGATTTCGTGCGAACCGTAGCTATAGGCCGATACATTTGACAATGAGAAATCGAAACTGTAACCGAACTGGAATTTTTCCTTTTGAATTCCAATCATGGCAATTAGCGCATCAGGTCTTACGGAAAGGTTATTCCGATACCACAATCCAAAAGCCAGCCAGTCTTCTTTCATATAAATTCCTGCATTGATCTGTTTGAAAGATCCTTGCTGGCGGTAAATAATATTTGGCGATAAGGTGAACTCTCTTGATAATAATCCGCGGTGAAACTGATGACTTTTTGTTCCCGCATGAAGTGTTATTTTAAGTGGGAGTCTTCCAACCTGATCGCCCAATAATCGATTGATCGGGTTGGGTGAGATGGTGTATGGCCGCTCCAAAATAGACATCATCCACCTGACCAGCCAGACCAAACGAAAAATCGGGGAAGATTTTCTGCCCGTCTTCAAAAGGAAGGGGATAGGTTCCAGTGATAGTGCCTGTTCCCTGGTCGATCATTCCGGGAAAGATTAATCCGGAAGTATTGAATTGCTTATAAATAAACCCAGCCTCAAGTCCCATGGTGTAAAAGAACTGGTCGTTCACTTTGATATGGTAGGAATACAAAAAAGAGGTGTATATACTGTTGACTACACCATTCAATTCTCTGTCGTACATTAATTTGAAACCAATTCCACTTCGAATGGTTGGTATGAATTTATCGTAGGTGAAATTATAGGTCACATATGTATTCCCTTGTTTGGGCCATTGATTCCGGTAGTTTGTGACTACTCTCTGATATTCGGTCGTTCCTGTAAAGGCAGGATTCAAATAGAGCGGATTGGCATAAAACTGAGAAAATTCAGGATCTTGCCCCCTCACCTGGTGTATATTAACCACAACGAGCATAAAAGTAATAAGCACAATACTTTTGACGCCCGAAACCAGCGCATGTCCGATCCGAATTTGTCTTAAAAAAAAAGGTTGAATAGCTTTAATCACTCCTTTATTCTGATATTCATTAGTTTGCAACAATCATTGAGATATGGTAAATGAATCTGCCCGATCTGAAATTCTTCATTTCTCAAAATTCACTTCATGCGGATTGCTTCAGTTTAATTTGTTCGCTTAAGTATAGCCATTTAACAGCCAAATGTTTCACTGTTAACGCTAAATATTATAAATATTCGAATTTAGGATGTAAGTATGTAAGGAACGCAAAGGTAGGTTTAGTTCGTCCCGAAACAAAATTTAAACTTTTTCAGGAAAAGTAAAGCTTTATTGGTAATAATTAGTCGTTAAATTCCTGCTCTTCAGGAATGTCGTGTACGATTGCAAGCAGCCCGTTTAGCAGATAAGCTTTCTGTTCAGTTGCATTTGTAAGCGCATCTTTTACTTTCGCTATTTCTTTGTCAATTATTTCATCTTCAACTCTGCCAAACATATTTTCGATGACAGTAAATGCTTCAAACGCAACCTGAAACTCCTCATTAATGACAAGATCAATAAAAACAGGAAGATACTCATTGTAAGTGAGGCCGTTTTGCCAGCAACAAGCTACAAGCTCTTTGCGTACGCCGGCATATTTTTCATCTTTAATGGCTTCAATAAAAACAGGGACGCTCTCTTTGTTCTTCAGTTCCGAAAGCAAGTTCAAAACGCTCTTTTTAATTTCAGGGAGATCAGTTTCGTGCAATAAATCAATAAGTCCAGCCACGATAAAACGATTACCAGATTCCCTGATTTTATCAATTGTCTCTAATATAAACTCTGGATCGGTTGATTTTAGGTTTGAAAGGATTTCCTTCGATTTTACGTCAATAGTCATGAAGCCTCGATTTTTCAGTATGTCGACAAAGATAAAATAAAATACCTTTGCGCCTAATACAAATAGCCTGAATGGACAGCGGAAGATCGAAAGAATTGGCGGAGAAAAATATTGCAGGTCTGATGTGGAAATTTTTCTGGCCTGCATTTATTGGTGTTACAGTCAATGCATTGTATAATGTTGTCGATCGGATCTTTATTGGAAGGGGAGTAGGTTCACTCGCACTCTCCGGTCTTTCAGTCGTTTTCCCCATTATGATTTTGGTTGCTGCATTTGGAATGCTGATCGGCATAGGTGCTGGTGTGCGGATTTCCATCAATCTTGGGAAGAAGGAATTCAACCTGGCTGAACGTGTACTGGGGAACAGTTTTATTTTGATGATCATCGTTGGTCTGGTTGTAACAGCGATCGGGTTTATGGTTAAAACGCCCATGCTTCGTTCTTTCGGGGCGAATGATCAAACAATTGGCTACGCGCAGGATTATTTGAACATCATCCTTTTAGGATCAGTTTTTCAGGTTGTCGGATTTTCGCTGAACAACATCATCCGTTCGGAGGGGAGTCCACGAAATGCCATGCTTTCGATGATTATATGCTCGGTAGTAAATGTCATCCTGAATCCTATTTTTATTTTTTGGTTAGGAATGGGGGTGAAAGGATCGGCGCTTGCCACGGTAATCTCGCAGTTTATACTGATGGTTTGGGTGATCTTACATTTTACAAGTAAACGATCAGTTCTTAAGCTGCGGTTTAGCAATATGAAACTCGACCGATTTGTTATCTGGCAAATTGTTACGATTGGGATGGCACCCTTTGCCATGCAAATCGCCGGAAGTTTGGTGCAGGCAACCTATAACACCCAATTGATTAAATATGGCGCCGATGTGGCTGTCGGGGCGATGGGGATTATTAACTCAGTTGCCATCCTGATTGTCATGGCAGTTATTTCCATCAATATGGCTTCGCAGCCGATTATCGGATATAACTTTGGCGCAGGGAATTACAGCCGCGTGCGTGAGACCTGGGATATTGGTATTAAAGCCGGAACGATCATCTCCATTATTGCATTTATTCTCATTGAGTTGTTCCCGGGATCGGTCATCCGCCTTTTCAACCACGACGACCCTCAACTCTATGAAATCGGAATACACGGGATCCGAATTTTCCTTTTGATGTTGCCATTGGTTGGTTTCCAGGTGATTTGTTCAAACTATTTCCAAAGTATCGGAAAAGCTCAAATTTCACTCTTTCTGACACTTCTCCGGCAAGTGATTTTTTTACTTCCTTTGCTTACCATTCTCCCGATGCACTATGGAATAAACGGAATATGGATGGCAAGTCCGATCTCTGATTTCATTTCGACATGCGTGGTTTTCATTTTCTTTCGGATTGAACGGAAGAAACTTCATCAAATGGAGATGGGTTTCGGAAAGTAATTTTATATTTTTGCCATTCTTGTATCCTTTTGAAAATTACATTAAATTAATTCTCATGACAGATTCTAAAAAGAAAAAGACCGAAAAGCCCATTACCAGAGATATGATGTCTATGGACAACGAAAAATTGTTGGATTATATTCAAAATCAAAAATTTGGGAGTATTGAAGAGATTAATGACTTTATTAAAAGTAACGTAATTGGCAAAAAAATAGATGAAATTATTCCGACAAAGAAAGAGAATCTTAGCGACCGGGAAAAATCGGATGAGTTAATCTATAAGGCTTATAACAGTAATGAAGCTGATGGAATAAGGCTGGCAAATGAAGCCTTGAAAATAGATCCTTCAAATGTACGGGTATTGAATTTTCTTGCTGAACATTCTAAAAAGGTGGAAGATGCTTTTCAAATCTACAAAAAGGCGGTTGATTTTGGAAAAGAACAACTTGGAGCCAATTATTTCATTGAGAATACCGGACATTTTTGGTTAATGATTGATTCGAGACCTTTTATGACAGCTAAGTTAGGTTATGCCGATTGTTTGGGTGCAATGGGTAGAATAAATGAGTCAATAAAGGAATATCAGGAGATGCTTGTTTTAAATCCTGGGGACAATCAGGGAATTAGATATATTCTTGGGAGCAAATTACTTCAAAGCAAACGATATACAGAATATTTGGCTTTACACCAACAGTTTGATGATGAGAATTCAGCTGGCTGGCTTTACAACTATGCATTATGTTTGTTCATTACAGGTGGGGCATCCCCCAAAGCCAATAAAGCACTTCAGAACGCTTATAAATGCAATAAACATGTTCTTAAAATTTTTACAGGCAAAGAAAAAGCTAAAGATGCAATGCCGGGATATTACAGTCCTGGTGATGTAAATGAGGCTACTGATTATTTAATGGGAAATTTTAATCTGTGGAATTCATATCCTCAATCTTTTAGCTGGCTTTTCCAGTTTTCTGCAACCCTAAAACGATGAATAAAAACGCAAATTTCGAACGAACATTGGGCCTGGGATATGTGATCGTTGTCGTTGTTGGTAATATTATTGGATCAGGGGTTTACAAGAAAATTGCCCCGATGGCAGCAGAACTCCATTCTTCAGGATGGGTTTTAATTGCATGGATCGTTGGAGGACTGATTACGCTATTAGGAGCATTAAGCAATGCCGAAGTTGCCGGTCTTTTGGCAGATACTGGCGGCGATTTTGTGTATCACAAAAAGATTTATAACCGGTTCTTCGCGTTTATTTACGGATGGTCGCTGTTTACTGTTATTCAGACTGCTGCCATCTCTTCATTGGCCTATGTGTTTGCGCAGTCGCTGAATAGCCTGGTTTCTTTACCCGATTTGTTTCCTTCCCTTAGTAGTTTCACAATAGGTGGAATCTTTTTCCCATTTGCCGATTTCTCGGTGAAATTTGCCGCAATTATTCTGATTCTCCTCCTTACGCTTGTGAATATAAAAGGTGTAAAAACTGGGGCAGGTGTGAGCAAACTGGTATTGATCCTTGTTTTTACGGGTATTTTTATGATTGTTATTTTCGGACTTGGAAGTCCCCATTCGATACCAACCCGAAGTTTCGATTTTAGCTCCACTTCCGATGCGCCTGTTACTATTTCTGCATTCTTTACAGCGATGCTTGCGGCTTTTTGGGCCTACCAGGGATGGGCGACCGTCGGATTTATCGGAGGTGAGGTAAAAGATGCCAAGCGAAATATACCAAGGGGGATTATGATCGGCGTTTTTATGGTGATTGCCGTTTACCTGCTGGTGAACGTTACCTATCTTTCACTGTTGTCAATTCCGCAACTCGAACAGATTTACCAATCGGGCAATCAGATTGCGGCGATCGAAGCGGTGCGGGTTTTCTGGGGCGATAATGGTGCGCTGTTTATTTCGATGCTGATTCTGATCAGTACATTGGGTTGCACAAATGCGACAATATTGGCAAGTCCACGGGTTTATTTTGCAATGTCACGCGATCAGCTTTTCTTAAAGCGAGCCGGAACATTGAATAAGTCGAATGCACCGGGCAATTCGTTGATTTGGCAGGGAATTTGGGCCTCTGTGTTGGTACTCTCCGGAACATTCGATCAGTTGACCGATATGATCATTTTTGCCGTATTCTTCTTCTATGGCGCCACCTCATTGGGTGTATTTATATTGCGCCGGAAGATGCCCGATGCGCCACGTCCTTATAAAGTTTGGGGATACCCGATTGTACCGGCGATCTTTATCCTTTTCTGTATTGTCCTTTTCGTAAACACAATCGTCACCCGTCCACGCGAAGCCATGATCGGCCTTACGCTTATATTTTCAGGCGTTCCGGTTTATTGGTTTTTAAACAGGAAGAAAAAGCTGCAATAAATTGCAGCGGTGGAAATTAAGTAATATGAACAGTAAATTATCCTGTTCCGAATTTGGGAATAGGATACGTGACCCAATCAGGAAGAAATTATTTTTAACACAGAAATCAGGTTATTAATAAGGGAACTATGCGTTATCGGGTCATCAAAAGTTTTGGTGCGGGGATCACTGAAATTGAGGTCATTCGTTTAGAGGAAAATGCCCGTCAATACATACATGAACAGACTGGGATGAATAGGTCTTTTTTTGAATGTGAGGATTGAAATACAGCTTAACGACTTCGTCTCAACCTATATTAATCAAAGTCCGCCAAAGCACTTTTTTCCCTTAAAACAGTTTCCCAATCTCCTTCTTCAACTCATTCATCGCAATTGCAATTGATTCGTTCTCGTCTTCGATATAGTTCTCGATGATCTTTTTGCTTAGCGAGAGGGCAGGAGCGTCACCGCCAACTTCCTCTGCAGATTGGTTAATGATTCCGATCAGATTCTCACGTGCTGCACGGATGGTTTCCCAAAGAATGGCCGAAACATAAATTTGCTGGGATAAGTTATGTTCGAATTCCTGCCGGATCTGCGAAAGCAATTGCTGATGGTATTCGGAAGTATTGAGTTCGTGTGGCGATATACGCATTAGTAATGATTGTGGCGCAATGCGTTCGAGTACCAGCGCAAGACGTTCGTAAGCCTGTAACCGGACGGGTGTTACCTGTCCGCTGCTTTTTATCCTGAACTCAAACTCACGTTCTTTCTGCGCGTTTTCGAGCATATCCCTGAAAAGGAAATAGGCGGTAAGAAAGACGATGAGTGCGGGGAGAACTATTTTCAGAATGTCCCATAAAACGTTTATATCACTTCCCATAATGCTAATCTGCAATTAATTAATTTAATTTTTCTGCTCCGTTGGAGCGTTGGTTTTGATATTTATATCCTTCTTTTCCGATACCTGCAAATAGATAAAGAAAGTCAGGGTGAAATAGAGGAGTGTCAATACCGTAAGCAGTGCATACCGCTTTATTTTGAATTGAAACATCAGCAGCGACACAATTGCCAGAACTCCTCCGGCTGCTGTCTGCCATCCTGTTGAGAGAAGGAGTGATGCCTGTGACGGCGATCCATTCGCTTCAGCCAAAGCCCTTAATCCGCCGAAAAGATTAAAATAAAGCGCGGTAAGACTGGTCGCAATCAATACAATCCATCCAAGACGCGTCCAAAGACTTTTTTTATCGACATATCCGACAATAATTAAAACTACTCCCGCAAATATTCCCCACTGAGGCAGGAGTGTCGCCAGGTACAACTGAGTGCTGGTCATTTTTCAGATCTTAATTTTCTGATGCAAAATAGCGAATTTCCTGGCTCTATAAAGTTATCTGCACGTAATATTTTTGCGTTACCATGAAAAAAGTTTGGTGTTGAAAGGTGGCTATTTGCTATTGTTAACTGGCAATGAGCTATTTCCAACTTCATTTCAATAAATGGATTTAAAGTTATTTCAAAGAAAATCGCAATTGTCCGATTAAATTAACAAACTAAGATGTCGCAACTCCGTTGCTTTTGGATCATATAATACTTTTATCTACAATGATATAGCAACTACGTTGCAAAAAGGATGCTGCGTAGCTGCTTGATTCTTAAATTCGGTACCTTAAATTTCATATAGCCAGTTTACCCTTAACAATTTGATAAAACTGTTGTCAGATTTTATATCCTTATTTTTGAGGATTAAATATTGTACAATTTCATGATGAGAGAATTAACAAAAGATCCGCGTGCGAAGGGATTGATCTTCGATATAGACGGAACGATTTGCGATACGATGCCGGTTCATTTCATTGCCTGGCGTGAGACTGCTGCCGAGCAAGGCATCGAATTTACCACTGAACTTTTCCTGGAAGTGACAGGAATTCCCGCATTACAAACCAGTGAATACCTTAAAGATAAATTTAAGGGCGATTTCGACGTGGTTGAATTTACACGTTTAAAAGAGGAGCGTTTCGAACTAAATATGCACAAGGCCAAACCAATTGAGCCTGTCATCAAAATTATAAGGGAAAACAAAGGGAAGCTTCCAATGGCATGTGGAACAGGCGGTTCGCAATACCTTGCCTGGAAAACGCTTGAGATTGCAGGTGTAAGGGATTGTTTCGATCATGTGGTCGCCGCCGAGGATGTGATTAATCACAAACCTTTTCCGGATACCTTTTTAAAAGCTGCAGAACTGATTGGTGTTGAGCCTTCGGATTGTGAAGTCTTTGAAGATGGCGAACTCGGATTACAGGCTGCTACAACCGCAGGCATGATGTGTGTGGATGTTAAGCCTTACTACGAAGTCACGATCGGACAGGAATTGTGAGGGAGAGACTGAGCGAGGGGGAGATGAAGAGATCCAGCCCTTGAAGCGGTTGAAAACCATTCAAGAGGCTATTATGAAGAGAAGGGGAGACGGGGAGATGGAGAGAAGGGGCGAAAAGGCGATTGGGAGATGTGACCAGTTAAAAGTGAACAGTGAGATGTGAACAATGACAAAGTAGAATAGGCGCATCTGGAAAGGTGAAATAGAAATAGTATAGCGGTATGCGCCGCAAATAGAAACTCAAAAGTAGATCTTACTAATTTTACTTTCCTTCTATTTGCTGAACTTATCCTTTCATCACCAACCCGTCACATTTATTACTAATTTCGTCATTCGGTTAAGCTTTTGCGAATATGGATTTCAAAATAGTATCAGATTATCAGCCTACGGGTGATCAGCCCGAGGCAATTGATCAGCTTGTGAATGGCCTTGTTACAGGCATTCCTTACCAGACGTTACTTGGTGTGACAGGTTCGGGAAAGACTTTTACAATGGCGAATGTCATTGAGAAAGTTCAGCGGCCCACCTTGATTTTAAGTCATAACAAGACATTGGCAGCGCAGTTGTATGGCGAAATGAAGCAATTCTTCCCCGAAAATGCGGTGCAGTATTTCGTCTCCTATTACGATTATTACCAGCCCGAAGCCTATATTCCGTCGTCAGATACTTTTATTGAGAAAGATTTATCGATCAATAAGGAGATCGAAAAACTGCGGTTGAGCACCACCTCTGCCTTACTTTCCGGACGAAGAGATGTTGTTGTTGTCTCTTCTGTTTCCTGTTTATATGGAATTGGCAATCCGCAGGATTTTCATGCGAATGTGATCTCGGTCAAAGTGGGTGAGGTCGTCAGCCGCAATGTGTTCCTTCGCAAATTGGTCGATTCGATGTATTCGCGAAGTGAAGTTTTATTTCAACGTGGGAATTTCAGGGTTAAGGGAGATACCGTAGATATATTCCCGGCCTATGCCGATGAAGGGATTAGGATTGTGTTTTATGGAGATGATGTGGAAGAGATCTGCATCTTCAGTCCGGACAGCGGATACGCGATAGAATCTGTAGATAATTGTACCATCTACCCGGCCACCATTTTTGTGACAACGAAGGAAAGCATTCAACTGGCTATCCGGAAAATACAGGATGACCTCGTACAGCATGTCGATTTTTTCAAGAAAACAGGGAAATTCGTTGAGGCGAAAAGGATTGAAGATCGCGTGACCTACGATCTCGAAATGATTCGGGAACTTGGATATTGTCCCGGCATTGAAAACTATTCTCGGTATTTCGATCGACGCGAACCCGGATCACGTCCGTTCTGCCTGCTCGATTATTTCCCCGATGATTACCTGATGGTAATTGATGAAAGTCATGTGACGATGCCCCAAATTCATGCAATGTATGGTGGCGACCGCTCAAGAAAAGTTACGCTTGTCGATTATGGCTTCCGGCTTCCTGCTGCCATTGACAACCGGCCGTTAAAATTTGAGGAGTTTGAAGATGTTGCCAAACAAATCGTTTTTGTAAGTGCAACACCTGCTGATTATGAATTGCAAAAAAGTGAAGGGGTCGTTGTTGAGCAGATCATCAGGCCGACCGGTTTATTAGATCCGATGATTGAAGTCAGGCCCCGGATTAATCAGATTGATGATCTGATGGAAGAGATTCACATACGGGTCAGTAAGGACGAACGGGTGCTCGTAACCACACTGACCAAAAGGATGGCGGAGGAGCTGTCGAAATATTTCGACCGGATGAACATTAAATGCCGTTATATCCATTCCGATGTCGATACAATGGAGCGTGTTGAGATCATGGAGAATTTGCGAAAAGGTGTTTTTGATGTTCTGGTTGGGATTAACCTTTTGCGAGAAGGGCTTGATTTACCAGAGGTTTCGCTCGTTGCGATATTGGATGCTGACAAGGAAGGTTTCCTTCGTTCAGAACGGTCGCTGACGCAAACGGCAGGTCGTGCTGCCCGAAATCTAAACGGTCTTGTCATCATGTATGCTGACAAAATTACCGATTCGATGCAGCGCACAATCGATGCTGCCAATTACAGAAGGATCAAACAAAATGATTACAACATTGCGAATGGAATAACGCCAGCCCAAATTATTAAACCGACACGCGAGATCATCGGATTGGAATATCGTCAGGACAAATCAGCCATGGGTCGGGCCTATGTTCCACCCGAACGCACCGATGTTGCTGCCGATCCTGTTGTCCAATATATGAGCATGGAGGCTTTGGAAAAAACGATTCTTAAAACGAAAAAGGAGATGGAAAAGGCCGCAAAAGAGCTTGATTTTATTGAAGCCGCCCGCTTGCGTGATGAAATGTACCGCTTAAAAGAACTATTGACACAACGACAAAATGGATAATAAGATCGCAAAAGTAGCATTGGCCATGATGCAGAAAAATGTTGGCGATATCAAAAGAATTGAGCACTCGCTCAAAGTCTATGGATATGCCCAACTGCTTGGAGTTGCTGAATCACTGAATGAAAAGTCACTTGAAATTCTCGAGTTATCGGCCTTGCTTCATGATATTGGCATTCATGTAGCTGAAAAGAAATATGGCAGATCAACAAGTCACTACCAGGAAACGGAAGGTCCGCCGGTTGCACGCGAGATATTGACATCTTTGGATTTCAAACCAGAAACCGTCGATCGTGTTTGCTTTATTATAAGTAAACATCATACTTTTACAGCTGTTGATGGAATTGATTTTCAATTGCTTGTAGAAGCCGATTTTCTCGTGAATTCGACTGAGGATCATATGACAGACCACCAGATCACTCATTTTGCAAAGAACATCTTCAAGTCTGAAAGTGGATTAATGTATTTGAAGTTGCTGTTTCCACATATTGATTTTTAGAGACATGCAGCTTGGGTTTTTGGGCAGAAGAAAGTTAGAGTTTAGTTAATTACCAATTCTGATAAACAACAAAGCAGAAAGTTGTTGTGTTTTTTAATGGAAGTTCATGCAAAGAAGGAAATCTATATGATTGAGAATTGATAGTCCAGAAAAGATTATCTTTGGTATTATAAAAAAACCCGGCTTCATCACCAGCATAAATACTGGGAGAGGAATTACCGGGACTTCAGTGCAAATTTAATACGTTTATGGATAATATCGCGATTATTGAACGGATTATTTCAAAAGAAAGATTAGAACCTTATTTGCAACATCATAAAAATGATTTAAATAAGGCAATAACCCACTATAAAAGCAATATTTTAATTTCAGAGGCGTTTTACCCATTGCTCGCGATTTTGGAGATTGGATTAAGAAATTCTATTGACTTTCAGTTATCTAAACACTTTAATGATAAGCAATGGTATGAGAACGCAGAGTTTGTAAAGATTGCATCACGATTTCAAATTAATAGCATTTCTGAGGCAAGGTTAAATATACTGTCTGAAAAAAAAGAATTAACAGCAGGACGAATAATTTCTGAGTTATCTTTTGGATTTTGGACTTCATTGTTCGATACTAAATTTGAGATGACTTTATGGAAAAATTTAAGACTCACTTTTCCTAATTGTCCTAAACGGATAAGAAAACGCAAAACAATGAGTTCCAAGTTCAATGGGATTAGAAGGCTGAGAAATCGGATTTTCCACCATGAGGCAATAACATGGAACCTCGAGATTTTAAACTCGTACAAACTTCAGATAATTGAAGGAATTGAATGGTTTGATAAAGAATTACTTGAGTGGATTGTCGAGTTGAATCACATCGATGAAACTATTGAAAAATATAGAAAGACAATAGAATGAAAATATCAACCTGAATTTACTTATGTATTTATAATTAAAAGGTATTTTCATTCAAAAAAAATAAGCCCTTCTCTCCGAAAAGAAAAGGGCCTATTTATTAAAGATGTCATTATCTGACTATCCCAAATAAGTTTTAAGGAGTTTGCTCCTTGATGTGTGACGTAAACGTCTGATTGCTTTTTCTTTAATCTGCCGTACACGTTCACGGGTCAAACCAAAACGTTCGCCGATCTCTTCAAGGGTCATTTCCTGACAAGCTATTCCGAAAAACATCCTGATAATATCTGCTTCACGCTCTGTTAATGTCGTTAATGAGCGATCGATCTCACGTGAGAGTGACTCGTCGATAAGGACTCTGTCAGCACTTGGTGAATCGTTATTGATTAAAACGTCAAGCAAACTATTGTCCTCGCCATCAACAAACGGAGCATCAACCGAAACATGTCTTCCTGAGACACGCAACGTATCAGCAACTTTATCTGCCGGCAATTCAAGCTGTTCTGCGAGTTCTTCGGGTGAAGGCCTTCTTTCGTGTTCCTGCTCGAATTTTGAAAACGCTTTGTTGATTTTGTTTAATGAACCAACCTGATTAAGCGGAAGTCGTACAATTCGGGATTGTTCGGCCAAAGCCTGAAGAATGGATTGACGAATCCACCATACAGCATACGAAATGAATTTAAATCCACGTGTTTCATCAAATTTTTCAGCAGCTTTAATAAGCCCAAGGTTGCCTTCGTTGATTAAGTCAGGTAAGCTAAGACCTTGATTTTGATACTGTTTTGCAACAGAAACCACAAACCGTAAGTTCGCCCTCGTAAGTTTTTCAAGCGCTGCCTGATCACCTTTTTTGATGCGTTGTGCTAATTCAACTTCTTCTTCAACAGTAATCAGTTCTTCTTTACCAATTTCCTGTAGATATTTGTCAAGCGATGCACTCTCGCGGTTCGTAATAGATTTTGTAATCTTTAATTGTCTCATGCTCTCCGATTAAAAGTCTGCAAAGTTACAAACATTTGTGGTTTTGTACAATACCGAAACGACGGTATTTCCTTTTTTATTCACCTTTTATTTCACCGAAAGTTACTCTTCCAGTTTGAAAACATAATAAGTCCATTCACCCCCGGGATAAACCCCTTCTACCAATATTGGCTTTTTATTGCTGGATTGTGAAAGTACTCTCTTTACATCTTCAACACTTGAAACTGAGCTTTTGTTTATATCAGTGATGATAAATCCGTTTTTTACGCCGGCATCTTTTAATTTGCCATTGCTGAGATTTATCACTTGAATTCCTTCTTCAATTTTAAGTCTTTCTTTGTCTTTTTCTGTTATTGGTGCAAATTCTGCTCCCAGAACTGAAAACGATTCCTTGACGATAGATGTATCACCTTTTGTATTTCGCAATACCACATCGTACTGTTTTAAATCACCATTTCTTTTAACCGTAATGGCAACTTTATCTCCAGGTCGGTATTTACCAATTTGCTCCTGTAATTGTTGAGGCGCATTAACCTGATTTCCATTGACGGCTGTAATCACATCACCTGCTTTTATGCCGGCCTGGCGTGCAGCACCCTGATCAGTTATTCTGACAACATAAACACCTTCAATTTTGCCCAGATTTTTCTCTTTGGCAAGGTCGTCATCGACAGGTTTCATTTCAACACCTAACAGTGCACGTTGAACACCACCAAATTGCTTCAGGTCATCGACCACTTTATGTGCAATAGATGAGGGTACTGCAAATGAATATCCTGAATACGACCCTGTTCTTGAGGCGATGGCCGCATTGATACCTACAAGTTCGCCACTTGCATTTACGAGCGCTCCACCACTATTCCCTGGATTAACAGCTGCATCGGTCTGTATAAAGGATTCGAGTGGCATCTGACCACTCATAATCCCAATGCTTCGCGATTTGGCACTAACAATACCGGCAGTTACCGTGGATGTAAGATTGAACGGATTTCCAACGGCCAATACCCATTCGCCCAATTTGAGTGATTCAGAATTGCCCCATGTAAGATACGGAAGATCTTTCGCATCAATCTTTACCAAAGCGATGTCGGTGTTTGGGTCACGTCCGATGACCTTCGCCGTAAATTTCCGGCTATCGTTCAGAACGACCTCAATATTATCTGCATCTTCGATTACATGGTTATTTGTAACAATATAACCTTCCGAACCGATGATGACTCCGGAACCTGCACCCATGTTGTACTCGGGTTCCTGATTGTAGCCTCTTGGCTGTGGACTGTTACCTCTTGGCCCAAAGAAAAAATCATAAAGCGGATTGTCGCTTCCACCATAAGATTGAGCTTTCACTTTGGTAGTGATGTGAACTACTGCATGGACACTCTTTTCGGCTGCCTGGGTAAGGTCTGGTAATTGTGCCTGAGGACTTACGGGCGCAACATAACTTGTTAATTGCATTGGTGAAGTCCCCTGCACCGATACCTCCCTGGACTGGTTATTAATTTTCGAATATAAAAAGATAGCTACGATGGCTCCGGCAAAAGCAATTGCCAGCGACGACGCAATTTTTTTAACGATGTCCATAACTCAATTTTTTTAAATTTTACCCTTTAAACTCTACAATTTATGTACCAGTTTCATGCGAAAGTATCGATTAGACGTTAAAATGCCCTTATAAGTTTCACTTGATTAACATACTTTAACTTCAATATGACGTTGTCATTTTTAATAATCAACCGGGATATCCTGAATAGGAGGGATATTATATTTTTTGATTGATTGATAGTACTTCTTTTCCTGTTTGCTTTCTGTTCTGACACCTGTATTCGTAAATAGACCGCCAATGAATATTTTTACCCAGTAATTGGCAAAACCCTTTTCAGGATCCCTTTCAGCATACACTTCTCCCGAACCTTCAAGGTTTTTATTGTTCACCATCCGGTTTGCAAAGAACGAAATCAACCATGATTTCAAGGTCGGATGTTCTTCGACACCTTTGTTAAGGACTTGAATTTTAAAATTGTGGTAATATATTTTCATGATCCCGTAAGCCATATATTTTTGACCTACAACGCTCATTCTTAAAGTATCCATATATCCGCTTCTCACAATAGCTGAAGCAAAAGGTTTTAATATTGGGTTAAGAGACCTGAGATAAAATGAGCTTGCAATCACTTTAAGCTGAAAACCAGAAAGGCTGTCGGCATATGATTGCGCATAACTTGCCTTTAAATCAGTGGCATCCATAAACCGTGCATATAAATTAAACCTGATACTGTCGGTAGGTAAATAATTGTAGGTTTTGATACCTGCAACCATTCCGCGTATTTTACTTAATTTCACTTTGCCATACTGGTTCGTTTTATTATTAAATTCTTCATATTCAATGCAAGCATTTTTTAGAAGCAAAGAATCCAATAAAACTTTTGGGCTGATCTTTTTAATCAAATCCGAAAGCAGGGGTTTCTCGATACCATGCAGAAATGGCAATCGCTTATCTTTGAAATCATAGAAATAAAGATCATTGATTGTCAATTTTTTGGAATGAAAAATTGAATCGGCGAAGAATAAATTAAAATCAACGTCTTTTATTTTAATCAAACCAGTTTTTAGCTGCATATAGTCACTTCGATACTGTCTGGCATTCATAAATGCATCTTTGTTAACCAAAGGACGAAAAGATATACTATCTATTATCAGATTGTTGGTCGATTTATCGAGCGATAAGTTGAAGGTCTCTAACCTGGTTTTGCTATTTTCAATGGCAATATTACCGTTTGATACCCTGAAATGATCATTGTTTTTGACCAGCTCTTTGATATCAGATATATATTTATCGTTTAAGAGAAAATTTTCGACATTTAAACTATTAATCGAAAATGTTTGATTAACAGCTTCATTTTGAAATGTATTGAAAAGTAGTCCGGAAGACTTCAATATATTCATTTTAACTGACCAGCTACTTTTACTGGCCTGATCTCCATGATTAAATGTGAAATCAGACCCGGTCAGTGAGACTGCTTCCTTACCTGTGGGAACCATACTAATTTTATCGTTCTGAAAATGAGGCTGAATGAAAGAAATGCGGATACTATCAGCATTCATCATTACACTGTCAGAATGCAATCCGAGTAGGTTCCAATTCGACTTTCCAAGGTTTATTTTCATCCCTGCGGGCGTATTGGAGGGCAAATTCGACAGTTCAGGTTGGTCAATTGTTAATCTGCCGATATTCATAAATGGAAATGCATCATTCTTTTCTTTTGTCGCATTTTTTATTCCAGTTGGCAAAGGTTCAAAAGAGATTACTGGTTTTTGAAGTTCGATAAAATCAGCGGTTATTTTTCCATTGATGCTTTCAAAAAGATCGGCCGAAAAAACCAGGTTTGGAACAACTATGTTTACTAATTCGTTATTTACGGGTAATCTGATTATTACGTTACTTAGTGTCGATATTCTGTGATTGTAAATATTGAAGTCTGAAATACTTCCTTTTAGCTGATTCTTGTTTAACGTAAATGACTGGCCATCGATCGTCAGTCCTGCAATTTTAGGTTTGTTATCATTTTCAAATACTATTTCTTCCGTAGATATCTGATTAACCATTGTTGATGCATCGATGTTTGATCCTTGAAAGCTCAATAAAGTTGGACCTCCCGAAAGATGCCCGATCGTAATTTTAAAATCTGATTTAGGTTTATTTATAATGGTTTTCTCATTTTTAGGCTTTTCAATATACATTGTTAAATCTGCCTTGGCCCATGTAAATCGATCAACCGAAAAATTCTCGGCAGAATTCATTTTAATTCCTTTCAGAATTACATTATTCATATTCGCCAGCAAACTTTGATCAGTATTTTTTCCAATGATCTGATTTAATCTCAGTGAATTGCTCGTCTTTGAAAAACTTCCTTCGTTTATTAAAAGTTGCACTGACCGATTTTTGTATTCACCATTTCGAAAAGTCAGGGTATCGAGTGCATCTATCAATGCGAATGCATTTGTCGACTTAAGTAATTGGTTTACATTTAATCGGGCATTTAATTGATTGATGGAAAAATTCGTTCCTTTTAAATCTTCAATGCTTATTAATCCATCTTTAATAAATATGTTATCAATTTGAACCTTTTTCCTGATTTCTTCAAGCGTCCTGAATGGATTCTTTTCATCTACAGCTACTGTTGTGTTTTTTTTCGTCCCGGGAATTTTAAAATGCAATTGCGGTTTTACCATTATCACATTACCCGCCACTATTCTACTTTCATACAGAAGAATCGCCCAGTTTATGTCGTCGAATTCAAACGCTTCCATCCGAACCTCCTTGCTGAGAAGTTCGTGATTAGACGGTGTTGGTCCGATCCTGAAATTTAAAAGTGAAATCTTTTTATTCAGAATCTGAATATTATCAAACCTGACAACATATAAACTGTCAGGACTATAGCCCTCATAGTTACGCACATCAAGATTAAAACGGCCAACCTGAATCGGCACCTTAGGATCACTGTTAACGAAAACTTTTTCTATGCTGAAATTGCTGTTCGAGGTATTGTAGACTTTCGATTCGTTCCCTCTTTTTGTGACAATCTTCACCCTGGCATTTTTGATTGTCAGGTAACCAACATCAAGATTCCCCAACATTTTTTTTAATAGAAAATCGAGGGAATCTATTTTAATCAGATCTTCACTAAATGCATTCTTCCTTTTTCGTTTCTCTTTTAATGGTATAATAAATGTGACTTCGGGATTAATACACAATGCTGAATCCATTTTAAGGATGTCATTTTTAGCCAATTGATTAAGATCGAGCTTCGAAATGCGTACCGTATCAACAAAGCTACGAAACTCTCCGGCTGATGAATCCGATTGTTTTCCATAAATGAAACAGCTATCCAATTTAATGGTCTGGCTTAGGGTATTCAGACTAAACCGTTTAAATTTTATCCCGTGAAATCCATCTGAGAATACGATATCCTGATTGAATACTTCGAGTAAAATACGGTCAGCGAATAAAAACCGGTTATCTCCCTGCTTATTTTCGGACGTCACTTTATTAACTGTCAGATTAAGACGTGAGACCTCAACCGGTTTATTAGCAGGATTTATGTAGTCGAATATTTTAAACTTTGCTGAATTAATATGTAAATAGTTTAGTTTTAGTACGTCTAATACGATTTCGAGCGACTGGTATACTTTGCTCATTTCTTCAGGAAGCGAAACTTTTTCCTTGATCTCCTTTTTATATTTAAAAACATCGATTTCCGGATTGAGAATAACGACTGAATCGACAACGGTCGGTTTGCCCAAAAGGAATGGGATAATAGATTTTGCCTTGAAGGAAATGTTTTTTGCGCTTATATGATAGCCAGTTACGGTGGTGTCATTGTCTTTTGTCAGAAGTTCCGGATTCCTAAAATTAAATCTCAAATGAATGATATCGAGCTTAACTTTATCAACGTTAAAAATTAACGCACCTTTCGATTGAGCAGTTACAAGTTGCTGCAATAGCGATTCAGCACGATTAACGGCAATAAAATAAACCATCAATGCAGTGAATATAACAACGAATGTTAAGATAGCAGGAACTAATAACTTTTTACGTCTCATGTTCAACTTCAAATGCGATTGGCAATTTTCAAAGTTATGGAAATAATGGAATATATATACTTGTTAAACACATACATGATATAACAAGAACAGGGGAAATATTCCCCTGCTTTTGTTATGATATTTTGAAAAAATTACTACATCCGATGGAATAACCTTTTTGCCTCGCCAATCCAAAGTACAAATGAAGTAGATCCGATGATGATGACCCAGTCTTTTAACGATAGTGGAACGGTACGGAAAACTTCACCACCGAATTCTACAATCAAAATCTGTCCTACAAGAATCACGGCAGCCACTATCTCAAATCCGATGCTATGTCCCATATTGGTAAAAGCAGATTTGCCGGTAGCAAACGCCTTTGCATTAAACATATTCCAGAACTGTAGCAAAACAAAAACAGTGAAAAAGCGGGATAGATCATATCGGCTTATTTCACCAGCCTCGTTTGTAAAATAGAACAATAAGCCCATCAACAGCGCAACAAATGCAAATCCAACGAATAAAATAGTTGATCTCATTGCTGGCGTGATAATAAAATCGGTCGACTTTCGCGGTTTATTTTTCATCACCTTTTCGTTTGGAGGAAGAGAGGCGAGGGCTCCGGCGGCAAATGTATCCATGATCAGATTCACCCAAAGCATCTGTGTGACTGTTAATGGAAGCTCATGTCCAAATATAGAGCCGAGTAAAACAATTACCAATGCCGCAACATTAATGGTCAACTGGAAAAGTATAAACCGTTGAATATTTTGGTATAACGACCGTCCCCACATAACTGCAGTTGCAATACTGTTAAAGGAGTCGTCGAGTAATGTGATGTCGCTGGCCTCTTTAGCAACTGAAGTTCCTGATCCCATCGATAAACCGACATGTGCAAAGTTCAATGCAGGTGCATCATTGGTTCCGTCGCCTGTAACTGCAACTACGGAACCGGACTTCTGGAGCAATTGGACCAGTCGTTGTTTATCCGTAGGTCTTGCACGACACATAATTTTCAGGTGTTGAACCCGGCTTAAAGCAACTTCATCACTCAAAGCTTCAAATTCAGTTCCTGTAATAATATTGTGTAATTGATCGCTGTCGTTCCAAATTCCGATTTGACGACCAATCTCTCTTGCAGTTCCGGGGGTGTCACCTGTTACAATTTTTACATCGATACCTGCATTCAGACATTTTTGAACGGCGTCAGGCACATCTTCACGTACCGGATCCGAAATTGCTACAACACCGAGATAAGTTAAATTGGCGTTTGCAAGATGACCATCCACGAACCGTGCTTTTTCATCATCAATGATTTCGTAGGCAAAACCTAAAGTCCGCATTGCCTGATTCTGGTATTGCAGCAGTAGTTCTTCAATAGATGCTTTGACAGCAACAACAGGTTTATGCTCTCCTTCATAAAGAACATCACCGCACTTTGAAAGAACGATTTCCGGAGCGCCTTTTACATAAAGCACTTTTTTGTTGAGCAATGGCGAATTAACGATCGTGGCCATGAATTTCCTTTCGGTTGAAAAGGTAAGTTGCTCAGTGATTACTGCATCTTCGCGTAATTCCAAATAATTGATTTTGCCCGCGTTTAGCCACAATAGCAAAGCCGCTTCAGTTGGATTTCCCAGGGTTTTAATAGTGATATTATCCGAGAAATCAAGATAAGCAGTTGAGTTTACAGCAATACCTTCCTTGATTAGATTACTCAATTCATTTTCGCCCATCAACTGATCCTTCAAACCGAAAAAATTGGTATTTGCTACCTGCATCCGGTTTTGTGTTAAGGTTCCAGTTTTATCGGTACAAATGACGGTTGTCGCGCCAATGGTTTCACAGGCATGCATTTTTCTGACCAGGTTATTTGCCTGCAACATTTTACGCATACTTAATGCCAAACTTAGCGTGACGCTCATTGGTAATCCTTCGGGAACCGCAACAACAATCAAGGTTACTGCAACCATAAAGTACTGCAGAATCCTTCCTGCAACCTCGATACTTACCCACGATGCATTATTCAAAGGATCAATGCCAAATGCATAACCTAACAACATCAGGAGGATAAAAGTAACGAAACCAAACCCGAACCACTTAAACCATCCACCTTCATCGACACTTTTAGGAAGTTCTTTTTTAATACCTAATAATTCGTATCCGTCATAAATGATAGGCATCCAAACTTTTGCGAGTGCTACCATCGCGGCAATAATTACAATGCCAACAGATCCTAATTGAGGAAGCGTTAAAGGAGTGGTTCCAAGGAAAAGATCTTTTATAAACAAAGCGCTGAAAGTCAATACGGCCAATCCGAAACCAACAACTCCGATGAATTTAGCCAACCCATCGAGTTGCTTGTTCAATGGCGTTTCTTCACCAGACATTTCGGTGGATTTCTCTGCCACTTTGCCATATTCGGTGGCATCGCCCACAAATTTAATCTCCATTACGGCATGGCCATCCATTACTTTCGTGCCACGCATCGCCCAATTTGAAGCGTAGGTCGACTCTTTGTCGAATTCCTCCTGATTTGTCGTTTTATCGATGATTGGTTCACCTGTAAGGCACGATTCGTCAATTTGTAATGATATTGCTTCCAATAGTTCCCCGTCAGCGGGAACTTCTTCCCCAGTTCCCAATAAAACGATATCTCCAACAACAATATCTTTCTTTGGTATTTCGCTAACATTTCCGTTCCGGACGACTTTAATCAGCGTGTCATCATTGACCTGATTCAGAATGTCAAACTTTTTATTGGCATCCATTTCGAACCAGAAAGCAACACCGGTTGCCAGGAAGATCGCGCAAAAAATACCAATCGTTTCGGCAAACTCGTTGTGGACAAATGCAATACCCAACGAGAGGAAAGCTGCGATTAAAAGGATCCGGATGATCGGATCTTCAAATTTCTCGAGGAAAAGTTTCCATAAAGACTCTCGTTTAGGGGGAGTAAGCAGGTTATTCCCATATTTTTTCCTGCTTTCAATTACTTGCTCGCTACTGAGTCCTGTGTAATGTTTTTTGTGTTCCATCTATTTATTCTTGTGATTTAAAATGCTAAAAAATCGAGTCTAAAGATACTCATTTCTGAATATTAGGCTCATGCATGAATTATAAACTAATTAAATGTTGAAGGATACGTTTTTAGGCGGTTGCCAAATCGGGGTGGGGTACATTGAAATTAAAATACGATTCTGTGGAATACGAATTTGATATACATAATTGACTTCAGAAATAAAATCAGAAATTTGATTGATTTGTTCGTTATCAAAAAAATCAACATCCAAAGATGAATTGTTCTCCCCATTGTTGTCCACAGCAGGATTCGCTTTGATGGTTGTCTGGATATTAAAATTCGAATACGCATTTATTACAGGACAGAAGAGAACTGCCAGCAAAAAAATAATTCCGGGTAATATTTTAATATCTCTCTTCATATTTCGTCTTTATTCTGATACCAACGCTTCGATTGCCTGCAGGTTGGCTGCGTATTCGGGAAATTTATAGTATTCGTTTCCTAATGCCTTATAAAATAATTCATTGATGAATGCTTTGCTTTGTTTTTGAAGGAACAAACGACATGCTTCCGGATTGCTGTTGAGAATGTATTTAACGATCCGGGTATTAAATTTAAAATCATCATGATTTATAATGGAATAGAGATCCGAAATATGCTTAACAAAGAAGTGGTTCAGATAGTTCTCCGTTTTTGGGCATATTGCAGGATCTGTCAATTCGGCGAAATAAAGCATATAGCAATGATTCTGAATCCCAAAATCATCTAACATCTTGACAATGATCCGCTCGTGTGTACCGGTAATCTTAATATCATCCAGAAAGATCAGAATTTTGTTTTTGAGGAGCGCTTCATCAACGTGAAATTTATCTCCTTTAATTAGGTTGTAACGTTCTTCAGCAGTCATCTCTCCATAGTCTTCGCGATAGGTGATGCTTCTACTGATCTTTCCTGTTTCAACAGGTGAAAATC
>Ga0209724_1000579_pt1 | contig 34994 bp, 29 predicted proteins | sample grotaG_FD_184143 | JGI IMG/M metagenome (GOLD analysis project Ga0209724, IMG submission 184143) | Glacier valley bacterial and archeal communities from Borup Fiord, Nunavut, Canada, to study Microbial Dark Matter (Phase II) -... | ecosystem: Environmental > Aquatic > Freshwater > Ice > Glacier ... | reverse complement strand
CGGTTATTCATATTCAGTCCTTTCAGGACTCTTTTCGGAGTGGGCTCAAGATTGAATTAAAAAAAGTAAGATTTTTAGGCAGGCGGGACTTTAAAAGGATTACATGCAATTCGTGTAATTCGTACCTTCGTGTAATTTGTTTTTAATCCGTATAATTCGTACCTTCGTTTAAAATCGTATAATTCGTACCTTTATGAATACTGAAAATATATTGATAGAAATAGCTGCAACTCTCTCACAATATGGAATTGAAAAGATTATTCTTTTCGGCTCTTATGCATACGGTACGCCAAATAAGGATAGCGATATTGATCTTTTGGTTATTAAGAATATACCTGAGAATGAAATACGTGATTTCAGGATTAAATTAAAAAAAGCATTGTGGCTCAAATTAGGCCAGCTCAACTTGTCTTATGATATACTGGTTGACAACGAGCCACGTATACAAAAGCGAATAGATATGGGGGATTTGTTCTATAAAGAGATTTATTCAAAAGGACTAACAATCTATGCCTAATCAAACTTACGCCCTGGAATGGCTTAACCATGCAAACAGAAACCTTCAAACAGCTCGTTTGCTTATACGTGAAAACCATTTTACTGGAGATACGAATTTCACGAAAATACGAATGTCACGAATTTAAAACGAATTAAAACGAATACCATGTACTTATAATACGTACCTTCGTGTAATTCGTGTAATTCGTGTAATTCGTATCAAATACGAATTACACGAATTAAGACGAATTTAACGAATTTGGTGTACTTAAAATTTGTACCTTAGTGTAATTCGTTTCGTGTAATTCGTTTCGTGTAATTCGTTTCGTGTAATTCGTTTTAATTCGTGAAATTCGTATTTATGGAAATTATATTTAAAGAAGAGTGTTACCTAATTATTGGGGCATGTATGGAAGTTCATAAAAAACTGGGGCCAGGATTCCTCGAAAGTGTATATGCTGAAGCTTTGGAATTGGAATTAAAAAAAGCAAACGTTCCTTACGAACGTGAAAAGGTGAGAAAGTGAGAAAGTGGGAAAATGAGAAAATGAGAAAATGAGAACCCAACTAGGACCTGGGATCCAATTCGTTCAATTCGTCTTTAATTCGTGAAATTTGTACCTTCCTTGAACTCAAGGCAACTAAATTCTTGATAGATACCGATAGTCAACAAACTTTAAACAACGTGAAGGCCACCAAAATTAAATTAGGGTTACTTATCAATTTTGGTGCCTCATCTCTAATATCCAAACGATTACTCAATTAAATTACGAATTAAACGAATTTAAAACGAATTACACGAACCGTGTACTCGAAATTCGTATTTTAGTGTTCCCGATTAATCGGGACGTGAAATTCGTATAAAATACAAATTAAAACGAATTGATCCCGATAGCTATCGGGAGAATTTCACGAACCTTGTACTCGAAATTCGCACCTTCGTTCAATTCGTTTTAAATTCGTCCAATTCGTATTTTAGTGTAATTCGTCTTAATTCGTGAAATTCGTATTTTAATGTAATTCGTTTTAAATTCGTCCAATTCGTATTTTAGTGTAATTCGTTTTAAATTCGTCCAATTCGTACCTTCGTGTAATTCGTCTTAATTCGTCTAATTCGTAGTTTAACTATATCAGAAACCAATTGGTAATTAATTGGTAGTTGATAGGTACAATAACCTATTACCTACCTATTAACATCCTATTATCTACCTAATATCTACCTATTATCCTAGACGTTGGTAAGGCGTTGGTAGGGCGTAGGTAGGGCGTTGGTAAAGCGAAAACTACGACCCTTTGTCCAACTCTCCCCCCGATAGCTATCGGGGATAAATTCGTCCAATTAGTACCTTCATGAAATTCGTGCAATCTTTTTATTCACAATTTAATTTATTTATTGTCAAAGGTGTCTTTATTAAGTTAATTTTGTACTCGTTATATATGCCATTAATTATTTAGTAACAGGAAGCACTTTGAAGAGAGATTTATTAGAAACATATAATTGATATCCAAACACTTAAATAAATAGTAAGATCGAAATACCTGAAATGAAAGCTAGGTTTTATAAGGAGGATCTACCTATTATTGGTAGGTTAAAGAGTTGATTGGGCACCCAATTCGTGTTCTCGATAGCTATCGGGATTAATTCGTCTAATCTTTGTTTAGTGAGAAAGTGAGAAGATGAGAAGATTTGAAGGTGATACAGTAGATGGGCACCCAATTCGTGTAATTCGTATTAATTCGTGAAATTCGTATTTCTCACTGTGACTGAGGAGGCGAAGCTATGAAAAATGCACCTGCATACCCTTAATTAACACCCTAACTATCAATATATAATCCTTGCAATCCTAATCCTTGCAGTTCGTCTAATTCGTCTTAATTCGTGAAATTCGTCCCGAGTACTCGGGAGTGTAATTCGTCTTAATTCGTATAATTAGTAGTTTAAGTAACACACAACTCGTAACTTTGTTCTATGATTGTGCAACAATTCGTTCAATTCGTTTTAAATACGTGAAATTCGTAGCTCAGGAATTTGCTCAAAAACAAAGATCCAGCGAAGAAGAATTTGAACTCATCGGGTTACAATCTTTTTTCGATACTGAAGACGATAAAAACGTAGACTGGTATAAATTCTTTCAGTTGACAGAAAATGAAAAGTACAATGCAGCTTATACGAAGACGACATAAATAAAATCAACTATGGAAGCTATAAGACGTATAATTTCCAAAAAGGAATTTAAACTTTACAATATACCTGAAAATTTTGGAGAAGAGGCTGAAATGATCATCCTACCTGTTATTAAAAATGAGGAAGAAAATGTAATTTCATCTCTCAACATGATGAAATTACAGGAAAAAAGCGGTATGATACAAATGTTAAACGAACCTGAGGAGGATGCCTGGAATGATCTATAAAGCAATATTTTTCGGAACCCATTCTAATTGACCGATTTGACAGTGCACCAAACAGTTTTGAGTACTTCCTGAGGTCTCGGGACAGTTCATACCAGTTCGTGTAAATCTCTCGATAGCTGTCGGGATTAATTCGTCCAATTCGTATTTTAGTGTAATTCGTTTTTAATTCGTGTAATTCGTCTTTTAGTGTAATTCGTCTTTAATTCGTGGAATTCGTACCTTCATGTAATCCTTTTTTAAATCCGTGCAATCTTTTTTAATTATCTTTGCCATTTATAACAAGGTTTTCAACAAGAAGAGCCTTACAAATTAAATTTCTTCCAATTTGTAACTAATTATGACCCCTACCCTTCCTACCGCTGAATCTGAAAATACAGAGTTTAAAACTTCATTTAACGATGGAGTTATTGAAACACTGGTGGCTTTCTCGAATAGCAAGGGAGGCACTGTCTATATTGGCATTACAGATACTGCCGAAGTAAAGGGTGTTACGTTAGGTAAAGAAACTACCGCCCAATGGATCAATGAGATCAAAAACAAGACTGTGCCTCAACTCTTCCCCGACATCGCGGTATTATCTTTTGATGACAAGACTGTGGTTTCATTGAAGGTGATCGACTATCCAATTAAGCCAGTCTCAACAAGAGGTAGATATTACAAGCGGGTGGAAAATTCTAACCATCTGTTGTCTGTTTCTGAAGTAGTTGATCTACACTTACAGTCAATAAATTCAAGTTGGGATGCCTTTCCAGACCCTACACATTCAATAGACGATATCTCCTTGGATAAAGTACAGTCGGCCATCGTAACAATGACCCAAAATCAATTATCCATTACTGAAAATCCACTTTCATTCCTTTTGAAATACAATCTGATAAGGGAAAATAAATTAACCAATGCCTCCTATTTACTGTTTAAAAGGAATGATTCTGTAATAACAACAATTGAGCTAGGTCGTTTTCAAAATGAAATCATAATTAAAGATTCGGCCCGATCAAAAACAGATGTATTGACTCAAATTGATCAGGTGCTTGATTTTGTTAGAAAACACATTAATAAAGAAGTGATCATTACCGGCAAAGCACAAAATACACAGAAGTGGCAATTCCCAATTGAAGCCATTCGCGAAATTGTTGTCAATATGATCGTGCACCGCGATTATCGTTTAACATCAGATTCCATCGTAAAGGTGTTTGACAACAAAATTGAATTTTACAATCCTGGACGTTTGCCCGATTCTATTACAATTCAAGACTTGTTAACCAATAATTATCGGTCAACTCCCCGCAATAAGCTCCTTGCCGATTTTTTCAAAGATATGGGCTTGATTGAAAAATATGGATCAGGCATTCAGCGTATCATCAATTATTTTAAAGAAGAACAACTCCTTACCCCAGCCTTCCAGAATATCTCAGATGGTTTTATGGTGACTGTTTTTTCAAGTTCTTATACAAAGTTGGGTGATAAGTTGGGTGATAAGTTGGGTGATAAGTTGGGTGATAATCAAAAATTAATTCTGGAAACGATTAAGGGAAATCCAACCATAAGTTTATCACAATTAAGTAAAACTATTGAAATAAGTCAAACTGCCATCGAAAAGAACATAGCCAAATTAAAAAATAAGGGACTGCTTAAACGCATTGGCCCTGACAAAGGTGGACATTGGGAAGTGGGAAGGTGAGATTAACGATTGGCCAATCAAATGAAGGTGAGATAGTAGATCGGGCACCCAATCCGTGTAATCTCCCGATAGTCCCGATAGCTATCGGGTTCGGGACTTTAAGTACTTTTTTCTGGATCGGCACGTAACTTTATCCCGATAGCTATCGGGACTAGTTCACTTTAAATACTTTAAGTACTTTTTCCATGAAGTATATTCTTTTAACTCTTGCTCTCCTCGCTACCATTGCTCTTAGCTTATGGCCGAATCTACACCCCGACCAGGCCGTTCTAGACCACTATTACTGGCAGGTGGATATTCTTATACACGGTGGTTATTATTTTGCCCTGTGTTTGTTTTTATTAATCCTGAAAATTAATTGGAGACCCATCCGTATAATCTTTTAGAGTGGGAACTTTGATTCGGCACGTAACTTTATCCCGAGTACTCGGGATTAGTTCACTTTAAATACTTTAGTTCTCTTTTTTTCTCTTCTCTCTTTCCATTGTTCTTGAACTGTTACAGTTTTACAGCTACAAGCGTGGAGTTAACTTGATGGACATCGGTAGCAATTTATTAGGGATTAGCTTGGCTTTGACTATCTTTGGCATTTATAACATGGCATTAAGCCGTAACATGAATATAAATAAATTTTGATATTGAACGTTTTAAAACTTGGAACCTAATTCGTCTAATTCGTTTTAAATTCGTGTAATTTGTACTTTAAACTACTTTTGTACTCATTAATTATGGCATTTATCATTTAGTTAAGGGAAGCACTTTGAAGAGAGATGTATGAGATATTAATAGCTTATAATCAAATATTTAATAATATACTATGATCGAAATACCAATCAGGAGCAATGTGTAATCTCATATTGACTCGACTATTATTGGTAGGTTAAAGAGTTGATCGGGCATCCAATTCGTCAAATTCGTCTTAATTCGTGTAATTCGTATTTAAATGTAATTCGTTTTAATTCGTCTAATTCGTAGTTTATTAGGAGCAGTCCTTCTGTATAATATGGTAGGTGGAGGTTTATAATTTTATCTGTCTGGTTTTTTATCACTCTCTTTCTGTGACTGAGGAAGCGAAGCTATGAAAAATTACACTCCCCTACTTTAAATTAACACCCTAACTATCAATATATAATCCGTACAATCCCAGTTCGTCAAATTCGTTTTAATTCGTGAAATTCGTATTTTCGTGAAATTCGTACCTTCAATGAGAAAGTGTGAAGATGAGAATCCCGATCGGCACGCAACTTTATCCCTGCCTGTCCCGACCCCTCGGGAAGTACTCGGGATTAGTTCACTTTAGACACTTTAAATACTTTTTACGTGTATTAAACGTAGATTAAACGTGTAAATACGATTAAACTATGTTGTAACTTCGTTTTACCTACGTTCTATCTATCTTTTATCTCGGTCCACCATTAAGGCTATTAATATTGGAAATAGTGATCTCTCCAGCCAATGGGGGAAATGAGAAAGTGTGAAAATGAGAAAATGAGTGTCCAGTTCGTGTAATTCGTCTTAATTCGTGTAATTCGTATAAAATACAAATTCCACGAATTAAAACGAATTTCACGAAGGTGCGAATTTCGAGTACACGGTTCGTCTAATTCGTTTTAATTCGTCCAATTCGTTTTTTAGTGTAATTCTCCCGATAGCTATCGGGATTCAATTCGTGTAATTCGTAATTTTACTTACTTTTGTACTCGTTATTGATGTTATTGACCAAAATAAATAAATAAATAAATTAAGGAAGCACTTTGAAGAGAGATTTATTAGAAACATATAATTGATATCCAAACACTTAAATAAATAGTAAAATCGAAATACCTGGAATGAAAGCTAGGTTTTATAAGGAGGATCTACCTATTATTGGTAGGTTAAAGAGTTGATAGGGCATCCAATTCGTGTTCCCGATAGCTATCGGGATTAATTCGTGTGATCTTTGTTTAGTGAGAAAGTGAGAAGATGAGAAGATTTGAAGGTGATACAGTAGATGGGCACCCAATTCGTGTAATTCGTATTAATTCGTGAAATTCGTATTTCTCACTGTGACTGAGGAGGCGAAGCTATGAAAAATGCACTTGCATACCCTTAATTAACACCCTAACTATCAATATATAATCCGTGCAGTTCTTTTCGTGAAATTCGTTTAAATTCGTGTAATTCGTAATTTAGTGTAATTCGTTTTTAATTCGTTCAATTCGTACATCAATAAACACGCAACTATAAATTTTGTTCAATGTGTAGCAACAATCCGTATAATCCATTTTAAATCCGCGTAATCTAATTCGTGTAATTCGTCTTTAATTCGTGAAATTCGTAATTCAAAAACAAAGATCCAGCGAAGAAGAATTTGAACTCATCGGGTTACAATCTTTTTTCGATACTGAAGACGATAAAAACGTAGACTGGTATGAATTCTTTCAGCTGACGGAAGATGAAAAGTACTATGCCGCAAATTACGATCAAATCATTGAAGAAGATAAGGCAGAAGATCAGATTTGGAGAAAATACTTAACTCCCGAAGAATAATTCGGACCTTCGTCTAATTCGTCTTAATTCGTCTTTAATTCGTCCAATTCGTACCTTCGTATAATTCGTCTTAAATTCGTCCAATTCGTATTTTAATGTAATTCGTATTTTAGAAAAAAGCGGTATGATACATATATTAAACGAACCTGAGGAGGATGCCTGGAATGATCTATAAAGGAAAAACATTTCGGAACTCAATCTAATTGACCGATTTTACAGAGCACCAAACTGTTTCGAGTATTTTCTGAAGTCTCGGGACAGTTCAGACCAATTCGTGTAATTCGTCTTTAAATTCGTCCAATTCGTATTTTAGTGTTATTCGTTTTATTTTCTTACCTTTATGTTATTCTTTTTTAGTTTAAGAATGTCTTATGGAACAAGGTGAAATAGTACTATATAAGGCACTTGATAGTGCTGAATTTCAAATTGAAGTGAGGGTTGAAGATGAAACGGTGTGGTTGACTCAATCACAAATGTCAGAACTTTTTCAAACCACCAGAAACAATATTACCTTACATGTTTCAAACATATTTAAAGAAAAAGAATTAGTCGAGTTTTCAGTTAGTAAGGAATCCTTACTAACTGCGGCTGATGGTAAAAAATACAAAACAAAATTCTACAACCTCGACGTCATTATATCTGTAGGCTATAGGGTTAAGTCGTTGAGAGGTACTCAATTCCGTATTTGGGCAAACACAATTATTAAGGATTACTTATTAAAAGGATATGTTCTCAATCAACGTGTTGATAAAATTGAACGCAAAATACTGGAACACGATCTGAAGTTTGATTTGATTATACATTCAAACCTCAAACCAAACGAAGGTATATTCTACGACGGACAAATATTCGATGCTCATATTTTTGTGTCTAACCTGATTAAATCAGCTAAACAATCTATCGTGCTGATCGACAATTATATTGATGAGACCGTATTGATTTTATTGACGAAAAGAAATCAAGGGGTAACGGTAACAATTTACACCGCTAACATTTCTGCCCAATTAAAATTAGATATCAGTCGATACAATGCCCAGTATCCAAAAGTGGAAGTTGTACAATTCAAAAAATCACACGATAGGTTTTTGATCATCGACTTCCAAACAGTGTATCATATTGGCGCTTCACTCAAAGACCTGGGTAAAAAATGGTTTGCATTCTCAAAAATTGCCCTCGATGCAAATGAAATGATCGTCCAACTGAGAAGATGAGAAGGTGAGAAAGTGAGAAAGTGAGAAAGTGAGAAAGTGAGAAGGTGGTGAGTGTGGCCAATCATTTTAATCACCTAAATCAGCTTCAATCAACGGTTCAGACAAGTTAGTGTAATTCGTTTTAAATTCGTCCAATTCGTATTTTATTTAAATTCGTTAAATTCGTATGCAAATAGCAATAGTAGGTACCGGTTATGTTGGCCTCGTCTCTGGGGCATGTTTCTCCGAAAGTACGAATTACACGAATTTAAAACGAATTAGACGAACCGTGTACTCGAAATTCGTACATTAGTGTTCCCGATTAATCGGGACGTGTAATTCGTACCTTCGTGTAATTCGTTTTAAATTCGTCCAATTCGTACCTTCTGAAAAACGTGGCAAGTGGACGATTGCATTTTACAACTGAACTTACAACTTGTCTCGATGATGTTGATGTAATTTTTAGTGCCGTAGGTACCCCACCCGATGAAGATGGAAGTGCCGATCTGCGCTATGTATTGGAAGTTGCGCGTACAATAGGACGCAATATAAACCGGTATGTGTTGGTGGTAACCAAGAGTACCGTTCCTTTTGGTACTGCACAATTCGTGTAATTCGTTTTAAATTCGTGAAATCTTTTTCTTTTAAATAACCGTGGCCTTGACATTGAGTTTGACGTGGCCTCTAACCCTGAGTTTTTGAAAGAGGGAAATGCCATTGACGATTTTATGAAACCCGACCGCATGATCTAATTCGTGTAATTCGTTTTAAATTCGTGTAATTCGTACCTTAATGATGAACAATTACCGGATGATATTTACGGATGTTCCTTCAATTAGTGTAATTCGTTTTAATTCGAGGAATTCGTAATTTAATGTAATTCGTTTTAATTCGTGGAATTCGTATTTTAGTGTAATTCGTTTTAATTCGTGAAATTCGTACCTTCATTTGATAAGCTGACCAGACACTTTGAAGGAGATCTGAAAGGTAAGACCATTGCCCTCTGGGGTTTGGCTTTTAAACCTGATACCGACGATATGCGTGAGGCTCCTTCCCTGGTTTCGTGTAATTCGTTTTAATTCGTGAAATTCGTACCTTAGTGTAATTCGTTTTAATTCGTGTAATTCGTAATTCACTTGTAACAATATGTATGAAGCAGCTATTGATGCCGATGCCTTCAAAATGAAAGTGAGAACGTGAGAACCCAATTCGTCCAATTCGTTTTAAATTCGTCCAATACGTACTTTATTTAGAATACCTTCGTGGCCTGTTTTAAAGAAAACGATGAACCAACTGGTCATTATTGACGGTCGAAATATATACGACCGTAATGAGTTGGCCGAAAATGGATTTAGTTATTATTGTATAGGATAATTTGGTTCATACCTTCGTGTAATTCGTATTTTTTTTAATTCGTTCAATTCGTATTTTTTTTTTAATTCGTGAAATTTGTACTTAAATGAGGATATTAGTAACGGGAACAGCTGGTTTTATAGGCTTTCATGTAGCCAAGAAACTGTTGGAGAGAGGGAATGAAGTTGTTGGATTAGATAATATTAATGATTATTACGATGTTCGTTTAAAATATGGACGTTTGGCTGAAACAGGTATTGTTGAAAATGAAATTGAATATGGCAAACTAGTTAGGAGTACTACCCTTCCCGATTATCGTTTTATAAAACTAAACTTAGATGATAGAGAAAATATACAAAAGCTTTTTGCTGAAGAGAAATTTGATGTAGTTTGTAACCTTGCAGCACAAGCCGGAGTGCGTTATTCCATTGAAAACCCTTATGCTTACATTGATAGTAATATTGTGGGTTTTATGAATATTCTAGAATGTTGCAGGCACAATTCTATTAAACATTTTGTCTACGCCAGTTCCAGCAGTGTATATGGTTTGAATACAAAAGTACCCTTCTCTGAAGATGACAAGGTAGATAGCCCCATAAGCCTTTATGCAGCCACTAAGAAGTCAAATGAATTGATGGCGCATACTTATAGCCATTTGTATCATTTACCCACGACAGGTCTTCGATTCTTTACTGTTTACGGTCCCTGGGGCCGTCCCGATATGGCTCCAATGCTGTTTGCAAAAGCAATCTCGGAAGGTACACAGATAAAGGTTTTTAACAATGGAGATTTAAGCCGTGATTTTACTTATATTGATGATATTGTGGAAGGAGTAATGCGAGTTATAGAAAGTATTCCAGTTGATGAAGACAACTATAAAATATATAATATTGGTTGTTCCACTCCTGTTAAATTGATGGATTTTATCCAAACAATGGAAGAGGCATTGAGTAAAAAAGCAATTAAAATAATGATGCCAATGCAGAATGGGGATGTATATCAAACGTATGCTGACACTACAAAGTTGGAAGAAGAATTCGGCTATAAGCCTAAAGTAGTCCTTTTTGATGGTATCAAGAACTTTATAGAATGGTTTAAGTCTGATTTGAATACATACAAATAAATATTGCATATAAAGCATGATATTCAATAGCTTCAATTTTATTCTCTTGTTCCCTCTTATCTGTGTGGGATATTATATTATCCCTTGGCGGTGGCGTAAGTTGCGAAACTTATTTCTATTGTTAGTGAGCTATTTGTTATATATAAATTGGAAACCTTCTTATGCATTGATATTGCTTGGAGTTACAGTTGTAACTTATTGCTCAGCTATTCTTTTAGAAAAGTCAAATGATAAATATAAAAAAGCAATTATAAACACAGGAGGGGTGATTTTGACAATTCTTCCTCTGCTTATTTTTAAATACTATAATTTTATCAATGAAACTGTTTATTCGGTTTTGTTTGATTTTGGTTTGCGAATGAAAGTGGAAGGTCTCAATTGGGCTTTGCCAATTGGAATATCATTCTTCACTTTTCAGGCTTTGGGTTATATGATTGATGTACGAACTAAAAAGATCAGTGCAGAGAAAAACTTTCTTGACTATGCTTTGTTTGTTGGGTTTTTTCCTCAAATAGCCTCGGGTCCTATTAGTAAAGCAGGTGATTTCCTTCCTCAGATTAAAATGAAAAGGCCTTTTGTAGAGTCTTTTGTTTCGCAGGGTATGAAATATCTACTTTGGGGTATGTTCCTTAAGATTGTTGTGGCAGACCGTGTTGGGATTTATGTAGATGCAGTTTACAACAATTATGAATTTCAGAATGGAGTATCATGTTTTATCGCCAGTATTCTTTATTCTATTCAGATATACTCAGATTTTGCAGGCTACTCATTGATGGCCATTGGAGTGGCGCGTATATTGGGTTTCGACTTAATAAACAACTTCCGTAGACCCTATTTTTCTGTGAGTGTAACAGACTTCTGGAGGCGGTGGCACATATCGCTCTCTACTTGGCTGAAAGATTACATCTATATACCATTGGGTGGTAGTAGAAACAGCAAAGCCAGAACATACTGGAACATATTTGTGACCTTTCTTGTAAGCGGAATTTGGCATGGAGCCAGTTGGACATTTATTGTATGGGGTGTGTTTCATGGGCTGGCTCAAATTATTGAGAAAATGATTGGTTGCCAGAAATACGAAAAACAAGACTTAGGTAGAGCATTCCGTATTCTAATTACATTTTTAATTGTAAATTTTGCATGGATTTTCTTCCGTATGCCCACTTTGTCCGATGGTTGTAATGTCATTATCAAGATATTTACTCAATTTACTGGTATCCCATTTTTGCCAGCGAAGGGTATCTTGTTTTACATGTTGACGGGTGTTTTGATGTTGTTTATGAAAGATTTCTATGATGAATTCTATCCCAATAAGTTACGTCTGTTTGATAATAAACGGTTTATAGTTCGCTATACTTGTTATTTTGTTACTCTTTTTATCATGTTGTTGATTGGTGTTTTCGATTCAGGTCAATTTATTTATTTTAAATTTTGATATTAAATGAAAAGATTGATGCTTAAATTATTACTGTTTATTGTGACAATAATAATTATAGACCAAATTTTAGGAGTTGGATTCAAAACATTACTCGTTAATGCTAAAGGTGGTTATCAAGGAAGAAATAACTATATTATTAATAAATCTAATGAAGATATATTGATATTTGGTTCTTCCAAAGCTTCACATCATTATGTACCAAGCATTTTTGAGGACTCATTGGATATGAGTTGTTACAATTGCGGTCAAGATGGAAATGGTATTTTTTATTCTTACCCCGTCATAATGTCCATTTTTGAGCGGTACAATCCAAAAATTGTTATTCTTGATATAATTCCAGAATTCGATTTGATTAAATATAAAAATAACCAACAATATATCACTGCATTACAATTGTATTATGGGCAACATAGTTCGATTGATTCAGTTATAAATTCTATTGATTCAACAATGAAGTTTAAACTGATGCTAAAGTCATATCAGAATAATTCGAAATTTGCCTCTCTAGTTATGGGAGTTATGAAGAAATCTTTAGAAGGAGAAAATGGTTATTTACCGTTAATAGGAACATTTAAGGGCGCTTTGAATTCGCAAAATACAAAGTATGAGTTTGATAAACAGAAGTTAAAACTCCTTGAAAAGTTTATTGTAAAAACCAAAAAACGTACTCGCTTATATGTAGTAGTTTCACCTGCAATAGAAATTGAAAATATTGATTTGTACGAGCCTGTTAAAGAAATGTGCTTAAAATATAATGTACCTTTTCTATTCTTTGGAGATAAGCATGAATTTATAGCAAATAGGGAACTTTTCAAAGATGCATTACATTTGAATATTGCAGGTTCTGAGTTATTTAGCTCACAATTATCTCATGTTTTAAAAGAAATATATATAAAATAGCTGCATATTAAAAAGTAATATAATTACTATTGTATAGGATAAACTGAATGAAGGAATTAGTATTCGATGCAGCCGGATTTATTGCCTCACGTGTTATGTGAAATGCTTCTTGAAAAATGAAATGATAAATATTCTCTTTTTTATAATACCCCAGACAGATGCTTGAAAATCTTGGGGCGAATTTAACTGTTAGATTTTGTCAATTTAATATAAACTAATTTATTTCATTTACTTAATATGTCTCCTTCTGAAAATAACAAACGTATTGCTAAAAATACACTAATGTTGTATTTTCGTATGCTCTTAATGATGGGGGTATCGCTATATACAGTAAGGATTGTATTAAATACGCTGGGATCTGTTGATTACGGTATTTACAATGTTGTGGGAGGGTTAGTTATTATGTTTGCTTTTTTAAGCAATACTATGGCTGCGGCTTCGCAACGTTTTTTTGCTTTTGAACTAGGAAGAAATAATTACGATCAACTAAAAAAAACCTTTAGCATAACCATGACTATATATGTCATGATAGCAGTGGCAATACTAATATTAGCCGAAACGGTAGGACTCTGGTTCTTAAATACAAAAATGACCATTCCGCCTGATCGCATGGAAGGTGCCAATTGGATTTATCAATTTTCCATCCTTTCGTTTATGATGACCATGTTTACAGTGCCTTACAACGCTGCCATTATTGCTCACGAGAGGATGAATGTATATGCCTGGGTAAGTATTATTGAAGTAATATTGAAATTACTTATTGTATATTTCTTACTTGTATTTTCGTTTGATAAGTTAAAGTTATATGCTATACTTACGTTTGTTGTAACTACTCTTATCACGCTAATATATAGAACATACACTAAAAAAAAATTTGAAGAATGCCGATATGTTTTTTATTGGGATAAAACTTTGTTTAAAGAGATTGTTACTTTTTCGGGATGGAATTTATTCGGTGCAATAGCTGGTGCATTTAATGGGCAGGGTATAAATATTATATTGAATATTTTTTTCGGTCCGATTGTAAATACAGCAAGAGCAATTGCCTTTCAGGTTAATGGAACAATTAATCAGTTCATTCAAAATTTTATGATGGCAACTCACCCGCAAATCACTAAATATTACTCAGCTGGAGAACAAGAGCAAATGATAAAACTTGTATTTCAAAGTTCTAAATTTTCGTTCTTATTACTGCTTATTCTTACAATGCCAGTTTTGTTAGAAACTAATTATATTCTTGGTATTTGGTTAAATGAAATTCCTGAATATGTTGTTATTTTCACTCAACTAACAATTATAGCAGCACTAATTGATTCTTTATCTAATCCTTTAATGTCTGTAGCTCAAGCTACCGGAAAAATAAAGAAATATACTTCCGTTGTGGGAGGTATAATGCTTTTGAATTTTCCAATTTGTTATTTATTTCTAAAATCAGGTTATTCACCACAAATAGTATTCATTTTGGGTATAATAAATTCGAGTTTATGTTTGTTTGCTCGATTGTTATTGGTAAAAGGAATGGTTAATTTATCTATTAAGAGTTATATTAAAAGTGTAATATTGCCGTTATTATTTACTGCTTTAGTTGCATATATTATTCCTTTCTTATTAGCAAATGAATTGACAGGTGGAATTATCCGTTTTTTAATTGTAGGATTTATAGGATTAATTGCAGGTACTACTTCAACGTATTTTTTCGGTCTCTCAAAAAACGAAAAAAAATATCTCATTGAGATATTAAAAAGCAAAATGTTGATATGAAAATTTTATTCACGTTAATAATGTAGATGCAGTGAAGTATTATCCTTACACAAAACTTTTGGGCATATAGTTTTCTACGCCAAAAAAACCATTATCAATATAAATATTGTTAACTGGAAACAATCTGTATTGTTCTAAATTTTGCATTAACATGTGTAAAATAATAAATCATGATAAAAAGAATACGAATGATATTACAGTTAAGATTGTTGTACACTTTATATTACAACTTAAAAGTCAAAGGAATTCGTAACATTAGTGCAAAACAAATAATTTTCTTGTTTAAGAATGGTTATTTTAATATTCACAAAACGGCGAAAATAAATATACATAAAGGACAGTTTTTTTTTAATAACCAAATCAATATACTTGAGCCATTTCCATCGTTGCTGGAAATGCAGAAAAATTCAGTACTTGATATAAAAAATGGATTTAGAGTTTGTCCTGGTTGTCATATTGTTATTGCACAAGGAGCAACACTGAAACTTGGAAGTGGATATATGAATAGGAACTCAAAGATAAGATGCGTCAATAATATTGAAATTGGTGAAGATGTTGCAATTTCAGAAAATTGTACAATTTGGGATAACGATGCACATACAATACAATACAATACAATACAATACAATACAATACCTGAACAGAAGTTTTCTAGGCAGAAAAGGACTTATCCTAAACCCATAAAAATTGGAAATCACGTTTGGATTGGAACAAATTGTGTTATTTTGAAAGGTGTTACAATTGGCGATGGGGCAGTAATTGCGGCAGGAAGCGTTGTAAATAAAGATATACCGCCAAGAGTATTGGCAGGCGGAGTACCAGCAAAAGTGTTGAGAGAAAATGTCAATTGGAAAATTTAGATAACTAAAAATAGGTTGAGAATATGAAAGTTTTATTAATTGGTGGTACAGGGTTATTGAGCAGCGAAATATTAAGTTTGTGTATTCAAAACAGTTATGATACCTATATTTTGAACAGAGGTAATAATAATAAACACATTAAAAAACTGGTTAAAATTCTGATTGCCGATTTTTACAATATAGAGTCCGTTGAGAAAGTTGTAAAAACTATAAATTTCGACGTTGTAGTAGATTTTATATCTCGAAAACCTGAAAATATTAACAGAATATTTCCTGTTTTTAAGGATAAATGCAAACAATATGTTTTCATTTCGACTGCTTGTGTATATCGCCGTTCAAAAGAAGATGGAATCATTACAGAAGACAGTCCTAAACCAAATGTTGATTGGTCTTACAGTATCGAAAAATATGAAAGCGAACGAACGCTAATTAAACTCTCAAAAGAGGCAGGAGTACATTATACAATAGTGCGTCCTTATATAACATATGATAATACGCGTATTCCATTTGGTATTACACCTTTGTATGGTTATCATTGGACTATTATAGGACGTATATTGGCAGAGAAACCTATTTTTATTTGGGATAAAGGAGAAGTAATTACTACATTAACACGGGTGGAAGATTTTGCAAAGGGCGTAGTTGGTTTGTTTGATAATGAAAAAGCATATAATCAGGATTTTCATATAGTAACACAGGAAACACATACTTGGAAAGATTTTTTTGAAATACTGTTTTCACTCTTAAATAGAACAACCGAAATAGTAAAAATCCCTGCAAAAAATATTGTATCTCAATTGCCAGAATATAAAGGAATGTTACTGGGTGACAGAGCTATTAATGCTAGTTTTGATAATTCAAAAATACTGTCGGCTGTAAAAGGACTTGAGTTTTCGGTTTCTTTAAAAGAAGGTTTGAAAAGAACAATAGATTATTACAAAGAAAATAATTATTTGAAAGGTATCGATTACAGTTGGGATGCTAAAATTGACAGATTAATTGCGAATCATACGTCGATAAAAATATCTTTTACAGATTATTTAGGAAATGTCAATAAAAAAGACAAAATAACATACTTCATATACAGGTATTTGCCTGTAATGTTAGCAAATAAAATAATGTCTGTTTTACACAAAATTAATATGCTATAATGGACAAATGCTTTCTTTTTGGTATGGATAAAACACTCTGCTCCGGTTGTAGTGCTTGTGAATTTGTATGCGGACAAAAGGCAATTACAATGCGAGAAGATATAGAAGGTTTTTTGTATCCACATATTGATATGTCAAAGTGTATTGATTGCAAATTGTGCGAGAAACGATGTCCTATGACAGTTGAAAATAGAATAAAAACTGAAATAGATTTTGAACCCGAAATATACGGTGCTTGGGCAAAGAATAACAAAATAGCAGAGGAAAGCGCAACGGCAGGTATCTGTTCCATAATTTCGGAATATGTAATTGATCAAGGTGGAGTGGTTTTTGGCGTACAACTTAACAATAGTAAGCAATGTACTGAACACATTAAAGTTACAGATAAGGATGGGCTTGCATTAATAAGAGGTTCAAAATATATACAAAGTGATGTTGGTGATTCTTATAGTGATGCCGAAAAATGCGTAAAAAATGGTCAATTAGTATTATACACAGGAACTCCGTGTCAAATAGCAGGTTTAAAAGCATATCTTAAAATAAAATATGATAATTTAATTACTATTGATTTAATCTGCCACGGTGTTTTTAGTAAGAATATCTATCAAAAGGAATTTCAATACTTGCAAAAGAAATACGAAGGAGAAATTTTAAATTTCAAATTTAGAAGTAAAAAGGTATTGGGATGGTTAATGGGTGGTGGAATTGTAAACTTTGATGTAATAAGGAACGGAAAAAGTAAACATATTGAAATACCTGCTAAGTTTTCGCCAATGTACCATGCCTTTATTGGAGTAAGTGATGGAATCTATTATACGTTACGACCTGCTTGTTATAGCTGCAAATTCAAAGTAAAAGAAAGAGTAAGTGATATTATGGTAGGAGATTTCTGGGGTATTGATAAATGTCACAATGACAAACTTACCTTCGAAAGAAGAAAATATGGTATTTCATTGGTTTCAGTAAATACTCAAAAAGGTAAAGATATGTTTTCAAAAATAAGAAACAGAATAGATTTTTTCAAAACGACAAGAGAAAAAGCATTCCAACAACCTGATTTGCTTGGCAAAAAACAAGATATTCCGCACAAAAGGTATGAAATATATGATAATCTGGATAAAATGGAATATAAAAAAATAAAAGATACCTTAATATTCCCCACCAATAACTATGATGACGATAAATATATACACAAATTTATATACAAACAGAAGTTAAATGAATTGAAGCAAAGATTACCATTTATCAATTTTTTTCGCAAGTTAAAAGGAGAATTAAGGGTTTGGATGAAATCCCTGTACGAATTATTCCTCAACGACATATTACCCATGATTCCATCTCGTCATTTGCGATGCCTTTGCCTGCGAAAATTTTTTATGGCGAAAATAGGTAAAGATGTATCTATGTATAGAAAAATAGAATTTCGCAATCCGAAAGAGCTTATAATTGAGGGAAACAATTCATTTGGATTGAATGTAATGCTTGATGCACGAAAGGGATTAACTATAAAACGAGGAGCAGCAATATCCTCCCAAGTATTAATTTGGACTTTGCACCACGATTATAATTCTCCCGACTTTCATATGGTAGGTGCACCTGTCGAAATTGGCGAATATTCATGGATATGTTCGAGAGCGATTATTTTACCTGGAGTAAAAATTGGCAAAGGTGCTGTGGTAGCTTCTGGGGCGGTTGTAACAAAAGATGTAGAACCATTTACAATTGTTGGAGGTATTCCAGCAAAGAAAATAGGAATGCGAAAGGAAATGGATTATGACTATTTTATTGGAAGTGGATTTCATATAATTTAAATAAAGAAAAGCAATAATTACAGTGTTTAATCTGACTTAAAATCTTCCTAATGTGAAGGAGGTGGTCCAATCTATTTGTTATGAATAAAACAAATCTTTATTTAGATAATCTTTTTTATAATGATTATGAGTTTTTTTTAGAAAAAAATTATAAATTAGATAAGAAGCCAGAAATTCATATTGTAGAAAATGGGATTGTAATTCCGTTTATTTGCGAAAATAGAAATTCTTCCAAAGGCACCGGAGGTGTTATTAATTCATTAGGAGATTATATTATTAGTTCTCAGACAAGTCAAGAAAATCTCATGCTTCCTATTGCTGAATATGATAAAACAAGGTTAATACATTCAGATGAGAATGAAGTTATTTACTTGGGTTATTTTATTAAACAATGGGGACATTTCATTGTTGATTTTATGACACGCTTATGGTGGTTGGTTGATAACTACCAAGGACAGAGGATTGTATATTTAGTGAGAAATTCAGAATCCCGAATTGATGGCAATTATGCAAAAATGCTTGAACTTTTTGGATTACCGAGTGACAAGCTAAGTCCTATTATAGAACCAACAAAATTTGAAAAAATAATAATTCCAGAAATGGCAATGGTAAGGCCTGATTATTATACAGATGAATATTTAAAAATATTCAAAAAAATAATTAAGAATGTTGATTGCAGTAAATATTTATACAAAAAAGTATATTTCACAAGAAGAAAATTAAGAAATGCTAAAAATAGCGAACTAGGAGAGAAGAATATTGAGTTTTTTTTTAAAAAGAATGGTTACAAAGTTTTGTCTCCAGAAAGATGTACTGTAGAAGAGCAGATTGCAATTTTTCATTCTTGTCCAAATATCGTTTCCCTATCAGGAACAATTCCTCATAATATTGTATTTGGGAATTCAAATACTAACTTGACTATTATCAATAAAGTACAGCGTATAAATACGATTCAAATCATTCTGAATAAAGCAGTTGGATGTACAATCAATTATATTGATGGTTTTGTAGCTCTCTTACCCGTTTCTCCCGGATCTGGACCGTTTTGGTTACAATTAAATGATAACTTCTCTGCATTTGCAATAGACAAGAATATGAAGATGCCTGAGGTTTCATTTATAGAGAAAATATTCTCAGAACTGTATGTACGTAGAAAAATTCTAAAATATTTTTTGATTTATTGCAGAAATAAAAATGAAACATTAGATATAGGAGGTAGAATTGTTGGAAGTTCTCGTCCATTGAGTGAAGGATTTGAAGTTAAAGAACTTTATTCCTATTATCGAAAGCGTATAGGCGATTTTCCTACTTATATAAATGTTGCTGAATTTTTGCGGTGGGTAGTAAAAAAAATATTAAGAGTCAATAAATCGGCATAGAAATGGAATGTGTAAGGAATACGATTTTTATTAAACCACAAAATAAATAACATATAACTTGAATGAAAAAGAAGACAATAGCAAAATTATTCTTAATAACAGTTGCTTTATTCTATGTTTGGTTCGTAGGTAACAATGTTGCTGAAGATTTGAAATTCATGACTGATTCTGCAGATAAAGTTGGAGGTTTAACAAAATCATTGATTATTACTGGTTTATTAATGGTTGCATGTATCTCTTATTTTGTTTACTTTTCCAAACAAATAGTAAGAACATCAAATATTTTTGTTTTTTTTCTTGTTTGGACAGTTGTTGTTACTGTTAATGCATTTCTTAATCTTAATATTAATGAGTATTATGCTATTAGTACAAATACAAGGATTGCTATTACCATCCAACAAGCATTAATACATTTTTGTCTTTTTCTGTTTTTTTTTTCCATATTCAAATATAATGGTCGCTCTTTAGAAAGGATACTCACATACATAATAGTAGGTTGGTATATTATAATAGCACTTTTCTATTCTGTTAATTACTCTGCTTTAGGACAAATTGTGAACTCGGAACAAACAGATGTTTTAGGGTCTTCCTATATATTATTATATCCTTTGCCGTTAGCATTATGTTTGAAAAATAAGTTTTGGAAATGGTTTTGTGTCTTAATTGGAGTTATTGTAGTCATGTCATCCATTAAACGAGGAGGAGTGTTAGGTTTTGCATTTGCGATGTTAATATACTATTTTGTGCAGAATTTTTACATAAATCATACAAAATATATAGTACGAAATATTATTGTAACAATATTTTCAGTTGTTCTGTTGGCTTCAGCATTTATAACTTACGATAACATAATAAATAATGGTCTTATTCAGGAGCGTATGAATATGATATCGGAAGACAATGGTTCCTATCGTGGGGAAGTCATGACATATTTGTTTAATAACATTCCTAATATTCCAATTGATAAGCTAATTTTTGGGTATGGTTACCTGGGTTCTGTGAATTTTTCGCCTATACACTTATCTGCGCATAACGATTTTTTAGAAGTATTATACGACTATGGATTAATCGGTTTTGGATTGTATATTTGGTTTTATATACTTATTTTTAAAAAGATTAAATATTTGATCAGACAAAAATCAGAATATGCGGCCCCACTTGCTGCAGGTTTTACTCTATTGTTAGTTTTATCTATGATTTCGCATATCATTATTTTTCCATATTTTGCTTGGTATGCAATCATTTTAGGAATTTTTGATGGGATTACTGTTAATAAAAGGAAATATCAGATCAAAAAAATATTACATTTCAGCAACGAAAAATCATAAATCTCATGAAAATAGGAATACTTACATATCATTCTGTTGCAAATTTTGGAGCAAATTTGCAGCTCTTGTCCACTATAGATTACTTGAAACGAAATGGGTATACGCCTCTCGTAATTAATTGGCATTTGGATGAACTGGAAGAAATGTATAAAAAACTTACTCCAGCTATACAACTTGAAACGCACAAGTTATATAGAGAAATACATTTCCCTTTGACAAAAATTTGTCGAACTAATGACGATATTATTGCCCTGATTGAAGAAGAAAACATTCAAGGATTAATAATAGGTAGTGATGCTGTCGCACAACATCATCCTTTTTTCTCAAGATTGATATTCCCTGCAAAAAAAATATTTCATATTCTGAAATTTACACCAGATAGAATGTATCCTAATTTTTTTTGGGGCAGTTTTATTCCTATGTTAGAAAAAAAAATTCCTATTGTAATGATGTCTGTATCATCTCAGGATTCTGCATATAAGCTTATGAATAAGTCAATTCGTAAGAAGATGTTTCATTCAATTTCTAATTACAGTTATATTTCTGTAAGAGATGATTGGACCCAAAAGATGTTTAAATTTATAAGTAATGGAAAGATTAATCCACTTGTCACACCAGATCCTGTTTTTGCCTTTAATCAGAATGTTACAACAGAGCAATTATCAAAAGAGTTTATTATAAAGAAATATAATCTGAGTGAAACTTATATTTTACTTAGTTTCCGGAATCCTAAGACCATAAATAGTGTATGGGTAGATGAATTTAAAAGTATAGCGGAGAAAAAAGGAATTGAATGTGTTGCGTTGCCATTTCCCGGAGGAATACTATTTAATAGCAGATTGAAAAAACAAATAAATCTACCTTTAGACCCATTAGAGTGGTATGCATTAATCAAGTATTCTAAAGGATATATTGGTCATAACATGCATCCTATTATCGTTTCGTTACATAATGCTGTTCCTTTCTTTTGTTTTGATAATTACGGCACTGAGAAATTCAGATTTTTTGTAAATGAGAAATCAAGTAAAATTTATCACATATTATCGAAATCAGGTTTTCTTGATAATAGAATAACTAATATCGGTCAATTGAAAAAAATTCCAACTCCACAATTCGTTTTCGATAAGATAGCAACTTTTGATGTTTTAAAAGCACAAACGTTTTCTCAATTGTATCTAAATAAATATAACGAAATGATGAAAAATATAGAAAATTCTTTTTCAATAAAATAAAACGAATAAATATACATGAAAATATTATTTGATTTCATTAATTTACAGCAATTTACAGGGGGTGCTGCAACATATACATATAAAGTACTTTTTGCATTATTAGATAGAGAAACACCTAATATGGAAGTATTTGGATTGTTTGACTCAAAGAATGCATTTTTAAAAACATATGATATAAATGAAGTTTGTAAAAACAAAAACATACGTTTAGTTGATATAAATCTATATGTGAATATTGCTCAAATTATTAAATTAGAAGGTATAGATAGTTTCTTTATTTCTTGTGGACAGTATTATCATAAATATAATTTAGCAGGGATTGATTGTCTTTCATTGATTGTTATTCATGATTTGTATGATTTTGAATTGAATGATAATCGCTTTTTAGATAAAATACTAGACTCTAACTTAACAACAATAAAGCATTCTTTTAAATTATGGCTTTATAATATATTAAGAATAAGAAAAAATTACGCTGCAGATTATAGTAACATTACATCTTTTTTTTCTCAACCCAATGTAAATACTGTGACTGTTTCAGAATATACAAAGCATGCATTGATGTATTATTTACCACAAGTAAAAAAAGATTTTTCAGTATTGTATTCGCCTGAAAAAGTGGTTCTACGAAAAAACAAAATAGAAAATGAAATACTGAAAGAATTGATAGAAGCAAAAAAAAAGTATTACTTGTTGGTGAGCGCAAATAGACCTTTGAAAAATGCCCGTTTTGTAATAGATACATTTAAAAGGATAACAGATGATGCAAATGATACGTTTTTACTTACGGTAAATTATCCATGTAAATTATATAAAAATCATATTAATTGTTCATTGTTGTCGGAATCTGATTTGGAATATGCGTACGAACATGCCTATTCGTTAATATTTGCTTCTTTAGAGGAAGGTTTTGGATATCCTCCGCTTGAGTCCATAAAATATGGAACTCCTGTAATATGTTCAAATGTTTGTTCAATGCCAGATATTTATGAGAATAGTATTTTATATTTTTCTCCTTTTTTCAAAAATGATTTATATTACAAAGTGAAAGTTTTGGAAAAGAAAAGAAAAGAGTATAATAAAAAGGCATTACTACAATACGAGAAGATTCATAATCGGCAAGAAAAAGATCTTAATACATTAATTGATATGATTGTTTTAAAGAAATAATTAAGTTAATGTAAAAAAATAATATACTATTCTAAATTTCAGTCCTTTCCCTAGGAGATTGAGCTGCGGTGATGAATATAGATTCTAACCTAAAATGAAATAGGACATTTACATCCTATTACTAAAAGATAAAGAATGAATAAAAAAAACAAAAATGCTAGAATTATCGCCTTCTATCTACCTCAGTTTCATCCAATACCTGAAAATGATTTATGGTGGGGAAAGGGTTTTACTGAATGGACTAATGTGAGAAAAGCAAAGCCATTATTTAAAGGACATTATCAACCTCGTGTGCCTGCTGATTTAGGTTATTATGATTTACGTTCTCCAGAAACTAGAGAAGCGCAGGTTGAAATGGCGAAATATGCTGGTGTTGAAGGCTTTTGTTATTGGCATTATTGGTTTGCAGGCAAACGTTTATTAGAACGTCCATTTAATGAAGTTTTAAAAAATAAAATGCCTGATTTTCCTTTTTGTTTAGCATGGGCTAATGAAACATGGAGTGGTATATGGCATGGAGCACCAAAAAAAATACTTATAGAACAAACATACCCTGGGATTGAAGATTATACCAATCATTTTTATTCAGTTTTAGATGCATTAAAAGATAAGCGTTATATTAAAATTGATGGGAAGCCCTTGTTTTATATTTATCGTCCTTTAAATATCCCCGATTCTCAGCAATTTATTAAATGTTGGCAGGAATTGGCTAAAAAAAATGGATTAAAGGGAATTCATTTTGTCGGTACTTCGTATGGTGTAAAACAAGCTAATGATATATTAAATTTGGGTTTTGATGCAGTGAATACAAATTGGCAAAAAAGTATAATGCTAAAAGGCCATATGTTTAAAACTTTTTGGAATAAGCTATCTGAAAGGTTTTTTGAAAGCAGTTTGAAATTAGATGTCTGGAATTACAATGAATTTGCTCAAAGACTATCCAAAGAAATTGATAGCCAACCAAATTATTATCCAACTATTTTATCAGGGTGGGATAATTCTCCACGTTCTGGAAGTAAAGGACAAATATTTATTAATTATTCACCTGAAATATTTGATGTACATATTAAAAGTATTTATAATAAAATAAAAAACAAACCTTTCGAGAATAATATAGTATTCTTAAGATCATGGAACGAATGGGCAGAGGGAAATTATGTAGAGCCGGATATGAAATATGGTTGGAAATTTCTTGATGTTTTAAGAGGTAATTCATAATATCAAACTTTAATAAATTTAAGTAAAAAAAATGTAATATACATTAATCTATTATTTAATGAAAAAAATACTTTTTATAACTGCATTTGTACCAAGTCCAATTGCTGCAGGAGATAAAATCACACAAGAATTTATATCTGATTTATCAAAGGAAAATTTGGTAGATTTAATTTATTATAAATATGATTGGAATAATGATTATATTATTCCAAATAAAAATGTAAAAGTTTTGAGAATTGTAAAAAATTCGATTTTTAAAAAGATATTTAATATATTATTATTTCCGTTTATACATCCTTTGTTTTCAGTTCGTTTTAATTGGAGCATACTTAATTTTATAAAAAAGAAAATTAGAGTTGAGCAATATGATCTGGTTATATTTGATCATAGTCAAACTTTTCTTTTTGGTAAATTTTTAAAAGATATTCCCAAATTATTCATTGCTCATGATGTCATTGTTCAACGTGTTTCAAGGACATCAAATTTTTTCATTACCTATTTAACCGAATACTCAGAAAAATATGTGCTATCAGCTTTAAAATCAAAGGTTTTTACATTTAGTTTAAAAGATGCTAAAATATTAAAAGAAACTTATAATATTGATGCTGGTGTAACAAATTTTTACATTGATAGAGAGATATTAAAAGTGTATCCTCAGAATATAGAAAATTCAATTATTTTCATAGGGAAATGGGCTAGAGCTGATAATTCTGATGGTTTATATTGGTTCTTAAAGGAAGTTCATCCATTATTACCAAGAAATATTATAATAAAAATTATTGGTGTCGGACTTTCTGAGAAAATACAAAAGATAGTTTGTAAATATGATAATATTGTATACCTAGGATTTGTAGATAATCCTTATATTGAAATTTCAAATGCGAAAGTGGTTGCATCTCCATTATTTACTGGGGCTGGCGTTAAAGTCAAAGTAATTGAGGCATTGGCGTGTGGAACTCCTGTTATTGGAACTCCTATTGCATTTGAGGGTATTCCATCAATGTATTCTGACTTTATGATTGAGGCAATTAATGCCGAACAATTTGCAGAGAAAATATTAGATCTAGATTTTTCTTTAGAACAAAGAGCAGCAATGAAATTACATTTTATTAATACTTATATCTCAGGAACAATCTTATCATATACTCATGATTTATTAATTCCTAAATGTCAGATCAAATTATGAAAACATTAAAGCCTGTTACTTTTTTGCTTTTTTGACCAATTTTAAGTACTATTGCTGCCTACATATGGACAGAATATTCGGTTCACTCATAAAATATATGGTTTTTAATAATCCTATTCGTTCATATTCAGATAATTAACTTGGGTGGCTTAGGTGTTAGTATCAATAAAATAAATTATGCAAATGGAAAGACCACTAGTTTCTATCATTACTGTAGGAATGAATCATGTTAATTATTTAAAGAACTTACTTAAATCGTTATATGTCGATAATTCAACGAGTATTGATTTTGAATTTATCTATATAGATAACTGTTCTACAGATGGAAGTGTCAAATTTATTCAAGATAACTATCCTCAGGTTAAATTAAATGTAAATATAAATATAAAGGGATTCTCAGAAAATAATAATATTGGAGTACGAATATCAAAAGGGAAATATATAGCTATTATCAATCCAGATGTTGTAATATTAAAAAAAAGTATAGACAACTTATTTGATTTTTTAAATGAACATCCAAATGTTGGCATTGTTGTTCCTAAACTATTAAATGTTGATGGAACAATACAGCATTCAGTTAGAGGTTTTATATCTCCCAAAACGTTATTTTGGCGCTTATTCTATAAGGGTAGGGAAAAATCATCTAATAAAATTTTAGAAAGATATTTACAAAAGGATATTAATACAGCTATAATTCAACCTGTTGATTGGGCATTTGGTGCAGCATTATTTTTATCAAGAGAATTTTATAATGAATTGAATGGTTTTGATGAAGACTATTTCTTATACATGGAGGACGTGGATTTATGTCTTCGTTCTTGGAAAAAAAATAAACCTGTTGTTTATTTGCCTACATCACAAATGATACATAATCATCTTAAAGCCAGTTCGAAATTAGGAAAAAAAACTTGGATTCATTATAAAAGTATGAGCCATTTTTTTAGAAAACATGGGTTCAAGATCCAAAGCTATAAATTGAGTGGAATGGCAGTGGCATTCAATACCATTCGGCAACCTTTATTACAACCCCGTCATATAAGTATACAGACAATCGGCACTTTGCGCAACAAACCAGCATTGGCTTATGTAGGTCCATACTCAAAAGTGCATACACTGGAAATGGTCAGTCCTGAGCTGGTGACTACTTTTCAGTCACCTGCTCAGTATCTAATATTAAAAGAGATGAGGAATAAAATACCCGTTCGCCCCAAAATTGGATTCATGGGCAAGGCTGATTTGCTTATCGAGGTACCGATTGTTAATTTTCCCTCAGAACCCGCCCAGTCTCAGATCAGTAGAGGCAAAGCCTCCTGAACTGTCCTGAGCTGGTGACTATTTTTAAGTCACCTGCTCAGTAATCTTTAACACCACCTCCTCCCTTTTTACGTGTTTACGGATTCTTCAGGAGGATACTGAGCAGGTGACAAAAAAAAAGTCACCAGCTCAAGTAACCGGCTCAGAAGAGACAAGAGACAAATAGAAAAAATAAAAAGTTCAATTTTTGGGATCGTGTCCCCTTTCATTTTTTATTTTTCAATTTGTCTCTTGTCTCTTTGTCTCTAAGGGGTCAAACGATCCCTTAATATATTTAATATTTACCTAAAATAGATGTATAAAGTAAAGTATATCAATACTTAAGCTTCTTATCTAAACCGTTTTCAAAAACTGTTATTAGTAAATATTAGACGCACCTAGTGGGGCAGCAATTCGTCCAATTCGTATTTTCGTGTAATTCGTTTTAATTCGTCTAATTCGTAATTTAGTGTAATTCGTTTTAAATTCGTGTAATTCGTAATTTTAATTAAACAATTATCAAAAGAAAGTGTTATCATTACTCAGAATTTCTAATTTAGGGTAGAAAAGCCAAAAGGACCCGCGTGGAGGATAAGAAGGTGAACTGGTTTTCCTAAGTTGCCAAAGGGTAATAAGCATAAAAAAGGAATTCAAAGCAGTTTCAATCTAAATCAATTCCTACACATGAAAGAAAGTGTATCTACCTATTCCCTGCAAGCCCTGTCAAGTCCTTTGGATGCAGGACAGGCCAAACATTTACTTGACCGTTGCCTGTTTGGAGCCAAAAAATCAGAAGTTGATGCATTCGTGGGTAAAACCATTGAAGAAGCTCTCAACATCCTAACTGCTCTCCCACCCGAAGTTCCCTTACCTATTGGTATCCGTGCAGAAGATCTGGAAGTACCGATCGGAAATAGCTGGATAAACACTAAGGATAACACTAATTATGCAGGTTATCGACTTTACAGTTTGCATTCGTGGTGGTTGGGAAATTTACAACAACAAAGAATTTTCCTAACTGAAAAAATGATCCTCTTTGGTCACAATCATTGGGTAACTAAGGGGGATACGGTCTGGAATTCTTCATTCCTTTACCAGTATAACCAATTGCTGCGAAAATATGCCCTGGGAAATTGGAAACAATTGGCCTCAGAGATGTGTATTCTGCCGGCCATGTTGAGTTTTCTAAATGGCAATGCAAACAAAATCGGGGCTCCCAATGAGAATTTTGCCCGCGAGTTGTTCGAGCTGTTTACAATTGGCAAGGGGCCGTTGATTGGTGAAGGCAACTATACGACCTACACTGAAACTGATGTGGAAGAAGCGGCCAAAGTACTGACTGGGTGGAGAAACAACGGATCAACTGCCAGTTCGTATTTTGATACCAAATTACATGATAGCAGTACCAAGACTTTTTCCCCAGCCTTTGGCAATCAAACCATAGCTAACCAGCAAGGCGAAGAATACAAACTGTTGATTGACATGATTTTCAGCCAAAAAGAAACTGCCAGATTCTTAACCCGCAAGATTTACCGTTGGTTTACTTATTACCAAATTGACCAGGTTATCGAAGACCAGGTGATTGAACCGTTGGCTACTACCCTATTCGATAACAATTACGAAATTAAACCCTTGCTGGTTCAATTGCTTAGCAGCGAACATTTTTTCAGTGCCGATTACAGGGGGGCGATGATCAAGAATCCTATGGATTTTTCCATTGGCCTACTCCATAAACTCGAACTGGAACTTTCTCCCGACCAGCTCAGCAATTACCAATTCTGGTGGGATCTTGTATATGTGTATATTTCAAACATGGGCATGTTGCTGAGTCAACCACCCGATATAGCCGGCTGGACTCCCTTTTACCAGGCACCTGGCTTTAACGAGTTATGGATCAATTCAGCCACCGTACCGGCACGAACAACCTTTTCAAACCTACTGTGCGGCAGCGGTATCACCAAAAACGGCTTTAAATACGGAATAGATCCCTTGCTGCTTTCCGTTCAGATCAGCGAAGCCGGTAATCCAAATGCACTCATAGGAGGTCTGGCGGAGGTATTGTTTTCCCTGCCCATCAGCACGAAAAAAAGCACTCAATTGAAGGAGATCCTCTTACCCGGTCTATCAGATAGCACCTGGACCACGGAATGGAACAAGTACCTCAACGCACCGACCAACGAAACGCAGAAGGATGTGCTCCGCAAAAGATTAACACCCCTCATTGCCGCCATGCTCAAAATGCCCGAGTTTTATCTCTGCTGATGAAGGTACGAATTAGACGAATTAAAAACGAATTACACTAAATTACGAATTTGACGAATTAAAAACGAATTACACGAACTTGTCTGAACCGTCTCCCCATCATAAGAATCAACCGGGTGTAGACAATCATTTGAATCATTTTAATCTGATTCAATCAACGGTTCAGATATTTCTTGAACTTTCAATAAAAAAAAGAAGGTTACTAAGGTTGGGGGTACTGGGGGTAATTCCAGTTACTAAAGTTACTAAGGTTTTGGGTCCGATATTTATAGGACTGAGGATAATGTCTCAGGTTATTAAGGCGATGAGTCTAAAATCATAGACTGAACTCCAACCTTAATAACCTTAGTAACCAAGTCAATACCCACTGAACCCAAACCTTAGTAACCTTAGTGCCGCACTAATTAAATTAAGTAAAACAATTTATAAATCATTGTTTATCAATACAAATTATAAAGATTAACTAATATGAATACATAGAAAAATCGGTGAGTACACGGGACTGTTTCGTGTAATTCGTTTTAAATTCGTGTAATTCGTATTTTCGTGTAATTCGTATTTTAACTAAATAAATTGCAACTATGGAACGACGAAACTTTTTGAAATATGCCACTGCTACCGCAGCCCTCCCTTTTCTTTTCCAGGGTCAATGGGTGAAAGCAGTAGCAAGTAACAATGCGTTATCCCTTTCAGGGGCACTTAACACCAACCGCAAGTTGGTACTTGTTCAGCTCGACGGGGGCAACGACGGCTTAAACATGGTGATCCCACTTACTGAATACGACCATCTGGCCAATGCTCGGGGAAACATTCTGCTTCCCCTGGACCAGTTTTTAAAGCTAACCGATGCTACGGGACTGCATCCCTCCATGCCCGAGCTTCAGTCCCTATTCCTTAATGGGCAGGTGCAGATTGTGCAGGGAGTGGGCTATCCAACACCCAACTATTCACATTTCCGCTCGAAAGACATCGTTCTGTCGGGTTCTGATTCAAACGTAATCATGAATACCGGTTGGCTGGGAAGGATGCTGAGCACTGCCTACCCTGGTTATCCTGATGGTTATCCCAACACGAACCAACCCCATCCCATCGCTCTGACAATAGGTGCAACAGGATCTGCCTCCTGCCAGGGCACAACGGGCAATTACAGCTCTGTACTCAGCAGTTTGAATGCTAGCTATACGGCGGGAAACGTATCCACAATACCCACAGATACTTACTACGGGAAGGAACTTTCCTATATCAGTCACATCATGGAGCAGACGGGATCGTACATGTCGGCTATCAAGACTGCAGCGGCCGGTGCCAAAAACCTTTCGACCTTATACCCTACGGCGGGTCAGAATTCGCTTGCCGATCAGTTAAAGATAGTGGCCAACCTGATCGCGGGAGGCTTGCAAACGCAGATTTACATCGTCAGTCTGGGTGGCTGGGATACCCACTCGGGCCAGGTGAACAGCGCAGATAAAATGACGGGCTCCCACCCCATCCTGATGGCCAAGCTTTCGAAAGCCATCGCGGCCTTCCAGGACGACCTGAAATTGCTGAACAGGGCCGATGAGGTGATGGGACTGGTGTACACCGAATTTGGGCGGCGCATCAAGTCGAACGATAGCCAGGGAACAGATCATGGGACAACTTGGCCTGCTATCGTGTTTGGTACTCAGGTCAACCCCGGTATTACGGGCCAGAACCCTGTGATACCTGCCCTGGCCATGGTGAGCGATAACCTGCCCCTGCAAACAGATGTCAGGAGCATCTACAGCGCTTTGTACACTCAGTGGATGGAAGTTCCCGCAGGGGATGTAACGCAGATCTTCGGAAAGTCGTTTCCGGATATTCAACTGGTGAGCCCAACGGTAGGGACTCCCACAACGGCTTCCCCTTCACCAGACCTGAAGTTATGGCCTAATCCTGTGATCGGTACGGCACAATGTTCGTTTGTTTCAAAGGGCGAGTCGATTCGTATCTGCATTTACTCGATGAACGGACAGTTAGTAGGTCAACGGTCCGAACAACCCTACCCCCAGGGACCTCAGCAAGTAGAGCTTCAGCTGGGGCATCTTCCCACAGGCCGATATCAACTGGTTGTGGAAGAGAAAAAAGTACGTCAGAGCGTGGGGTTTGTAAAGAGATAGCCTGCTGAGCTGGTGACTATTTTCAGTGGTACCTGAGCTGGTGACTATTTTCAGTGGTACCTGAGCTGGTGACTATTTTCAGTCACCTGCTCAGTAAAAAAACCTACCACCTTCCTCTTTAAAGATTACTGAGCAGGTGACCAAAAGAGTCACCAGCTCAGAGGCACCTGCTCAGTATCTGATGTTAAAAGAGATGAGAAATAAAGCACCCGTTCGCCCCAAAACTGGATACATGGGCAAGGGAGATTTGATGATTGAGGTACCCGTAGTTAATTTCCCCTCCGAAAACTCATCTTCTGAGATCAGCAGAGGGAGGCAGGGTAAAGCATCGTAACCTGAGCTGCCCCTGAGCTGCCCCTGAGCTGGTGACTATTTTCAGTCACCGGCTCAGTAAAAAAACCCACACTCTACCTTTAAGATTACTGAGCGGGTGACCGAAAAAGTCACCGGCTCAGGTCACCTGCTCAGGATACCAGAGCGTTTAATCTTACTGAGCAGGTGACTAAAAAAGTCACCAGCTCAGGTCACCTGCTCAACACGTAACTTTTAAAATAACAGAACTTATGACTGAGAACAAAAAAATTAAAATAGAGGATGTCGAGATTATCATTATTTCGAAGAATAATGAAGATTACATTTCGTTAACTGATATGGCACGCAGTCAGTTAGAAGATGTTATCATTATTAAATGGCTCAGTTTAAAAAATACCATTGAGTATATAGGCGAGTGGGAAGCCTTGTATAATCCTGATTTTAATTATACCGAATTCGGTACAATTAAAAATGCGTCCGGGTCAAATAATTTTGTGTTGTCGGTAAAAAACTGGATAGAACGCACTGATGCTATTGGAATAACAGCAAAAGCAGGGAGATACGGAGGAACATATGCTCACAAAGATATTGCATTCCAATTTGGTATGTGGATAAGTCCAAAATTTCAATTGCTACTGGTAAAAGAATATCAGCGTCTGAAAGAAGATGAAAACGATCGATTGAAATTAGACTGGAACTTACAGCGTACGTTGTCGAAAGTAAATTACCGTATACATACTGATGCCATTAAAGAAACGCTTATACCTGTTGAAATATCCAAACAACAAGCCAATAAGGTATATGCTTTCGAAGCTGATTTGTTAAATGTAGCCCTATTTGGGAAGACCGCTCAGGAGTGGCGAAGTGAAAATCCCGAGGTCAAAGGAAATATACGCGATACTGCAACATTGGAACAATTGGTGGTACTGTCAAATATTGAAAGTGTTAATTCAGTACTCATCCGCCAGGGACTAAACCAACGGGAACGTTTGATACAACTCAATGCCATTTCTATTACGCAAATGAAATCATTGTTGGGAAATGTGAATATTTCAAAGTTGAAAAAATAACCCCCAACATAAAGGAAATGACCCCTGAGCAGGTGACTATTTTCAGGTCACCTGCTCAGTATTCCTCAGTAGAAAATTTTACTGAGCAGGTGACCAAAAAAGTCACCAGCTCAGTCAGCTCACCCGCTCAGTATCTGATGTTGAAAGGGATGCGAAATAAACGTCAGGTTCGCCCTCATAGTGCCTTTATGGGTCCCGAGTACTCGGGATCAATTTCCCTACAGAACCTGCCCAGTCAGAGATCAGCAGAGGCAGGGCCTCCTGAGCTGGTGACCCCTGAGCTGGTGACTTTTTCAGTCACCTGCTCAGTAAAATTCCCCATAGAACCCTCACAGGAAGAGATGAGCAGAGGCAGAGGAAAAGCATCGTGAAAAAATGATTAATGATTAAAGATTAACGATTAACTATCCCGATTAATCGGGACGATTGCGTGCCGATCTTATGACATACGGTAACCTTCCAACCATTTAACCATCCAACCATGGATCGCCCCAATTCGTGTAATTCGTTTTAAATTCGTGTAATTCGTAAATTTAGGATTGAATTTATTATCTTCGTACTAAAATATATCAAAATGGAAGCCTATAAATTTGCAACAACAGTTTTGGAAAATGGGATTCTAAAAATTCCTGAATTGAGAGGTTATGCTGATCAGAAAGTTGAGGTATTTGTAGTATTAAAGCCTAAAAAAAATATTAAACCCGTCAATAAAAAGATGGATGATTTTTTCGTGAAATGGGCTGGTATTTTTACAATTGCCCAAACGGATGATGTCAAATATAACTACCTGATGGAGAAATACAAATGAACAAAATTTTGCTTGATACCAACATTATTCTTGACATTGCATTGGAACGCAGGGAATTCTTTGAAAAATCAAAAGAACTCATGATGACACTCAATAAATTAAATATTCCCTCTTATGTAACTGCCACAACCGTTACGGACATTTACTATATTTTGAAAAAATCAAAGGGACATCAATTGACAATTTCTTTTTTAAAGAATCTTTTTGATTTCATAGATATTGCCGGTGTAAACAAAGAAGTAGTAATCAGAGCATTAAATTCTGAATTAACAGATTTTGAAGATGCTGTTCAAACTGAATGTGCGAGTCAAAATGACATCAATATTATTATTACCCGGAATATTGCCGATTTCAAAAAGTCGAAATTGGTAATAGTCACTCCATCTGAATTTATTAGCCAATATTCTTAAGCTGATTCAACCGACACTCCTGATTGGTACCTATTTCAGTCACCTGCTCAGTACCCCCCCACCCTCCAAAAAAATCTTACTGAGCAGGTGACCTAAAAAGTCACCAGCTCAGGTGACCTGCTCAGTAACTTGCACGATTAAAGATTAATGATTAATGATTAATCGGGACGATTGCGTGCCGATCTTTTGACTTATGGGATTAACAATTAAAAAAGGAATTAAGAAATGCCTCTATTACACTATTGTGATAGAGGCATTTCTTTTTAAATTCATTCCTTCGTGTAATTCGTTTTAAATTCGTGAAATTCGTAATTTAGTGTAATTCGTACCTTCGTGTTCCCGATTAATCGGGACGTGTAATTCGTAATTTATGAGAATAAAAGAAAATTATCTTTGACATATTACTTATCAGGTTACACGCAATTAAAAAAGAAGTAGTATCTTTAAGCTGTTTATAATACTGGTAAAGTAAGATACAATGG